>ENA-UOOI01000010-UOOI01000010.1-fermentation-metagenome-genome-assembly--contig:-NODE-10-length-286945-cov-99.972861_pt1 | contig 286945 bp, 244 predicted proteins | sample MGYA00245779_ERZ724027 | MGnify/ENA primary metagenome ERZ724027 (study PRJEB28704, sample SAMN03018318) | fermentation metagenome | biome: anthropogenic terrestrial biome; feature: soil...
CGCTCCCCGTGTTGCCGGGCTCAGATGGTGTCTCTTTCTTCGGAACAACACTTTTGTCCCTATTTTATCGCCCTATACACCAATTGTCAAATTATACTGAAATTATCGCGTCCTACGCCGCCGGACAGGGATACCCGGCATATGAGCTTCGGGAAACCAAAGGCTTCCCGAATGTTTGAAAAAAAACATTCAGAAACTACCGCGTCCTACGCCACCGGGCACGGATGCCCGGCCTATGAGCTTCGGGAAACCAAAGGCTTCCCGAATGTTTAGAAAAAACCATTCAGAAACTACCGTGTCCTACGCCGCCGGGCACGGATGCCCGGCCCATGAGCTTCGGGAAACCAAAGGCTTCCCGAATGTTTGAAAAAAAACATTCAGAAACTACCGTGTCCTGCGCCGCCGGGCACGGACGCCCGGCCCATGAACTTCGGGAAGCCAAAGGCTTCCCGAATGTTTGAAAAAAAACATTCAGAAACTACCGCGTCCTACGCCGCCGGACAGGGATGTCCGGCCCATGAGCTTCGGGAAACCAAAGGCTTCCCGAATGTTTAGAAAAAAACAGGATGTTTTTTTCTAAACCAGGCCCTGAGCAATCATCGCCCCTGCGACTTTCACGAAGCCCGCTATGTTCGCACCGGCAACGTAGTTCCCCTTCACGCCGAATTCTTCGGCCGTACCGTATGCGTTGTTGTGGATGTTCGTCATAATCTGCCGGAGCTTCACGTCGACTTCCTCCGAAGTCCACGAAAGCCGTTCGCTGTTCTGACTCATCTCAAGGCCGGACACGGACACGCCGCCCGCGTTCGATGCCTTTCCCGGAGCAAAAAGAACGCCCGCCTGCTGGAATTTCTCCGTCGCTTCAAGAGTCGAGGGCATGTTCGCGCCTTCCGCAACGAGTTTCACGCCGTTTTTTATAAGCGTGCCGGCGTCTTTTCCGTCGAGTTCGTTCTGCGTTGCGCACGGGAACGCGCAGTCGACCTTTACCGGCCACGGTTTTCCGCCCGGAGTAAACTCCGCCGACTGATATTTCTTAACATATTCGTCGATTTTCTTATGTTCTGCGCGAAACTGTTTTACGAAATCGAGCTTTTCCTGCGTGATTCCATCAGGATCGTAAATGAAGCCCGTCGAATCGCTCATGGTGACGGGCTTTGCGCCGAGCTGAATCAGTTTTTCGACCGCGTACTGCGCGACGTTTCCGTCGCCGGAGACTGCGCATACTTTACCCTCGAAATCGTCGCCGGCTTTCCGGAGCATGCATTCTGCGAAGTAGATGAGACCGTATCCCGTCGCTTCCGTACGGATCAGCGAGCCACCGAACGTCAATCCCTTGCCGGTAAGAACGCCGGCAAACGTGTCCGTAATGCGCTTGTACTGGCCGAACAGATACGCAACTTCGCGTCCGCCGACTCCTTTGTCGCCCGCGGGAACGTCGGTGTCGGGACCTATATGGCGGTATAATTCCGTCATGAAAGACTGGCAGAACCGCATGACCTCGGCATCGGATTTGCCGTGAGGATCAAAATCCGAACCGCCCTTTCCGCCTCCCATGGGGAGCGTCGTGAGGCTGTTTTTAAGCACCTGCTCGAATCCGAGGAATTTGAGAACTGAAAGGTTTACCTCAGGGCTGAAGCGGAGTCCGCCTTTGTACGGGCCGATTGCGCTGTTGAACTGTACGCGGTATCCGCGGTTGATGTGGTTCACACCTTTGTCGTCCGTCCACGGTACGCGGAACATAATGACGCGTTCCGGTTCCACGAAACGTTCAAGAACTGCATTCGGCTCAAGGTCTTTCTGCAATTTTTCTACTACCGGATCAAGAGTCGTGAGGACCTCCTGAACCGCCTGGAGGAATTCAGGCTGATCGGCGTTCTTCGTCCGAACGTCCGCCCAAATCCGGGAAACGTAAGCGTTTTTCATATTTTGTAACCCCTGTCCGTCCTCACTGCATGAAGGCGGACAATAAGCATAATACTCCCAAAGGGCTCTTTTGAACAATAATAAAATAAATAAACGGATATAAAGAAATACGCTTTCTGATATTTCCGGTCGTATATTTTATTTCCCGTTTCTGCTATACTCTTTTCCACAATGAATCTGCTTTCTATAAATGGACTTTCCAAATCAGGACGAGAAGAACCGCTTTTTACCGACGTAACGTTCGGACTCAACGAAGGCGACAAAGCCGCGGTCATCGGACGGAACGGAACGGGTAAATCCACGCTGCTCAGCATCATTGCGGGCGTACTTGAAGCTGATTCCGGGACGGTCGTTACGGCGAAAGACGCCGGAATCTCGTATCTGCCGCAGAATCCGGTTTTCAATCCCGACGACACTATCCGCAGCCATATATTCAAAAGCAAATCGCCGAAGCTCGAAATAATCCGCGAATATGAAGAAATATGCATGCAGCTCGGAAAAAACAGCGGCATGCAGAAACGGTACGACGAGCTCAGCGAGCTTATGGAAAAGCAGGATTTGTGGAATTATGAGGCGCAGATCCGCTCCATTCTTTCCATGCTCGGTATTGAGGACATGACGCGCCGGATGGGGACGCTTTCAGGCGGCATGGTGAAGAAAGTCGCGCTCGCGCAGGTGCTCGTCGAAGACACGAAGCTGCTCCTGCTCGACGAACCGACGAACCACCTTGACATCACGACAATCAGCTGGCTCCAGGAGTACCTCAGCGGGACGAAACGAAGCGTTCTCATGGTGACGCACGACCGCTACTTTCTCGACGCTGTGTGCAACAACATCTACGAGCTCGCACACAGACACCTGAAACTGTATCAGGGCAACTATTCGACGTATCTGGAAAAAAAAGAGACCGAAGCCGAAATCGAACAGAACACGGACCGCCGCATAGAAGCGGTGCTCCGCGTCGAACGGGATTGGCTCATGCGAGGACCGTGCGCGCGCGGCACAAAAGCAAAGGCGCGGATTCAGCGCGACGAACAGCTCATCAACCGCGAGAAATTTCAGACCGATAAAGGTTTTTCGTTTGAAGTGAAAGGCCGGCGTCTCGGCGGCAAAGTGCTCGAACTGCACGGCATTACGAAGAATTTTCCAAAAGGATATGCTCCCGCAGCGAAAGACGGGCCGGCGGAAACGACGCCCGTGCTCAGGGATTTCTCGTATACGTTTACGGCGGGACAGAAAATCGGCATATTCGGAGACAACGGTACGGGCAAATCAACGCTGCTGAACATCATCACCGGTGCCGTGCAGCCCGATTCGGGAACAGTCGCCGCCGGCGTCAACACCGTGTTCGCCTATTATCAGCAGAATCCTGTATTTAAAGATACGTCGCTCTCGGTTCTGGAATACGTCAGAGAATCCGCCGAATTGATTGCGATGAACGACGGCAGAACGCTGAGCGCGCCGCAGTTTCTCGAGGAATTCGGATTCTCCGGGAAGATTCAGTACTCGCCGGTAAGCAGCCTGAGCGGCGGCGAGCGCAAGCGGCTGTTCCTCGTACGGCTGCTCATCGGCAATCCGAACTTTCTCATTCTCGACGAGCCTACGAACGACTTCGACATCTTTACCATGAATATTCTCGAGCAGTTCCTTGCCGGATATACGGGCTGTCTGCTCGTCGTAAGCCACGACCGGTATTTCATGGATAAAGTCGCGGACACGCTTTTCGTTCTTGAGGACGACGGCAGCGTAAGCGGATTCGTCGGCAGATGCAGCGAGTATATAGAATACCGCAGAGAAAAACGGGAGCAGGCGGAAGCTGCGGAAAAAGCTGCTGAGCCGGAAAAATCGAAAATCTGTCCGGCGGCATCCGCACTGCAGACTGTCCCGGTCCCGCCTGACACCGGCGCAAAATCACATAAACTGTCGTTCAAAGAACAGCGCGAATTCGAGCAGTTGGAAAAAGATATTGCAGCGATGGAAGAACGGCAGAAAGAACTTGAAACGCTTATGAGCGGCGCGGACAGCGATTACAGCAGACTGGGAGAATACAACAGCGAGTATCAGAAACTCGGAGCCGAACTTGAAATGAAGTACGCACGCTGGGAATGCCTTGCCGGGTAAAAAATAATCAGCATCAACACTTCCGCACGAGTAAGGCAGTAATGGTTTATCACTAATTTTCATCAGTAATACTGTATTCTCATTACTCCTTACAATATGTAATGTGAAATCATTAATATAGCCACCCCGGTATTGTAATGTGAGTATTATATTCGCCATGGGAAGTACTTTCAGACAGAATCTTAAGGACGAGCTTTCTTTCCAGGGAATGACGGTTAAAGAACTTTCCGCAAAAACAGGAATTCCGAAACCTACTCTGGATTGTTACCTGAGCTCGCGAGAGACTATGCCTCCGGCAAGCGCTGCAGTCCGCATCGCGCAGGCCTTAAAAGTTTCCGTCGAATTTCTTGTAACGGGCGGGGAAACGCGGAAAACAGAAACATTGTTAAACGAATTGAAATACAAATCAATAAAAGATATTCTTGCGGATCTTTTGAAACTGGATGAAAATACGCTGACCTACATACGTCCGATGATTCACGCGGCGGTGGAAGCGCAGGAAGGCAGGGCCGTTGCGGAGAAGAAAAGCCCGACGTACGGCCCGGACAGCGATAAATAACGCCTCGGTCGCTGCAGGACTTCCGGTGGAAGGTGCCCGTAAATTCTGATATAATCTATATCATGTACAAACAAACAATCGCGCTCATTGCAGGCGCCGCGGTGTGCGTCGGACTACTCGCCGTTATCGGCGGGAAAATATACGCCGCATCAGGAAAAAGCAGCCGGACTGACCCGGCACAGGAAGAAGCTTCTGAAACAAAAACAGCCGGAAACGAAAAGGCTGCCCTCGTAAATAAAGTAATCTCCGGCATGAGCAGTCGTGCGCAGGCCGGCGTCAGAATCGACGACATGGATGCGTTTCTTTCGGACCTTGACAGGGTTCTCCGATTCGACGCATCCGGTGCGGAGGACGACATTCCGCTGCTCACGCTTGCGGACAGGCAGCATCCGCTTCCCGACGGCTACGCACCGAAGCGGCTCGTTCAGCTTGTAAAAAACACCGATTACACTATAAACCGCGCCGACCTTTCGCTCCGCCCCGAAGCTTCCGAAGCGCTGTCCGCGCTTGGCCGTGCGGCACGCAGCGACGGCGTAACGCTGCTCGTAAGCTCGACGTACCGCTCGTATGAATATCAGAAAACAGTGTATGAAAAATGGGTGGAGCTCGACGGGCAGGAGGAAGCGGACCGCGAATCGGCGCGGCCGGGCACGAGCCAGCACCAGCTGGGAACGGCTGCCGACTTCGGTTCCATTTCGGACGATTTCGCCGCAACGTCCATGGGTGCGTGGATGACCGCCCACGCGGCGGAGTACGGCTGGAGCCTGAGTTTTCCCCAGGGATATGAAGACGTGACGGGGTACCGCTGGGAAAGCTGGCACTTCCGGTATGTCGGAAAGGACGCGTGTATGTTCCAGAAAAAATATTTCAGCGATATTCAGCAGTTCATGCTCGAGTTCGTTCACGCGTGGAAATCCGCGGCCGTCTCTTAGTCTTTCAGAAGATATTCCACCGTCGTAACGACGCGGACTGTTTTCTTTTCCTCAAGCCCCGTTGCGGCGTCGTCGATCGTAAACAGTCCCTGCGACGCTGATTTTATTTTTCCGACTTTGCTGCCGGAATCGTGCGCGAACTGCTCCGCTGCGGCCCGCGCATTCTTCGTCGCTTCTGCGATCATCGCGGGTTTTATGCCGTTAAGGCCGGTGAACTCGTACTGGACTTTGCCGTCGTAATCCTGCGACACGGCGATACTGCTGCCCATCAGATCGAGTGAATCGGCCTGAGCCGACTTTACGGCCTTCACGTTCTTAGAGCGCACAAGCACGACCTGCTTCGCGATGTACGTATAGCGTGCCTTATTGTCGTTCATGTACGGATTTACCGACGTGTCGGTGATTGCCGGCGCCTGGACGGTGTAATCGTCCGCAGTAAGTCCGTGCGTTTCCAGGTATACCGTCACTGTTTTCGTCCTGCCGACAATGTCTTTCTGCAGTTCCAGCAGATTGTTTCCGCCGACGCTGAACGTAAGCGGCCATACGGCCATGTCGGCGTCGACTTCCCGTTCCGCAAGCCCGCGGACGTTTACGACACGATCGGGCTTCGCAATTCTGCCGAATCCGGCCGCAATAATAACGGAAGAAATAATAAGCGCCGACGCAGTGAGAATTCCCCTCCAGACGGCAGCTTTTCCTTTTTCATCGATTTTTTCCATACGCCGAAACCTCCCGGTTGTAAAACACCCGTTAAATTGAAGAAATAACGAGCCGCATGTTTCCGCTGAAAACGGCTTTTCCGTACCCGGCGGGGATAATAAAATGACGGCCCTTTTCAACTGCAGTGTCGTCGACTTTACCGCTGCCTTCTATGACGGACACGAGCATGAATTTCTGATCCTGTTCTATTTCCGCTCTGTTTTCGACGTCGAGCGTCCATACGCTGAAAAACCTGCAGCTCACAAGTTCGTTCATGTTTTTATTGGCGGTCTTCTGCGGATTTTTCGGCGGTTCCTCCGCGGTAAACGGCGCCTTTATTACGTCGATGCTCTGTTTCACGTGAAGTTCCCGCGGTTTTCCGCCGCTGAGGCGGTCGTAATCGTAGACGCGGTACGTGACGTCGCTGTTCTGCTGCGTCTCAAGAAGCAGCGTTCCGCCTTTTATCGCGTGAACGGTGCCGGGTTCAATAAGAAAGAAGTCTCCCTTATGAACGGGAATCTCGCGGATGAATTCCTTCCAGCGCTTCTGCTCTATCATCAGCTTTACTTCCTCGTGATTTTTCGCGTTGTGGCCTATGACAATCGTCGCGCCGGGTTTCGCGTCGAGAATGTACCAGCACTCCGTTTTACCGAGCGAACCGTTCTCGTGAGTCCGCGCGTAGGCGTCGTCGGGATGCACCTGAATTGACAAATCTGCGGCCGCATCGATTATTTTCGTAAGAAGCGGGAATCTGTCGCCCGCAGCGTTGCCGAACAGCCCGCGGTGTTCCGCCCACAGCTGCGACAGATGCATTCCGGCGTACGTTCCCGATGCGACGGTGTCGTCTCCGTTCGGATGTGCGCTGATTGCCCAGCATTCGCCGACATGCTCACTGGGCAGTTCACACCCGAATTCCGCAAGGCGGCTGCCGCCCCATACCGTTTCCTTTAAGACAGGATTCAGAAAAATGATTTCTCTGCTCATTTCTTAACTATAGCACGGTTATCCGATGAAAACAACATGCGCCGCTATTGATGATTGCGGTCAATAGCGTTACTTTATACGTATGCCCAACAGCGGAAAAATATCTTCATACTTCAAATCGGAAGTCAAAGTTCTTACAGTCGTTACAATATCGGGCCTCCTGTACAACACGGGTCTTCTTGCCGCACCGTATCTGCAGGGCAGACTCATCGACGCTATAGCAGGCGGACAGGCGCTGCATCCTGTTCTCGTCACGGCCTTTCTGCTCGTCGCGTCGACGGCAGCCGTTCAGTGTTCCCGCGCAATCAAGCGTTTCTACGTGCGCCGTTTCGCGAACGACGTGAACGCACAGATGCAGAACGTCGTCTATGCAAATCTCGTGCACAGGAGCGAAGACGAGCTGCTTTCGGAAAACGTCGGAAGCCTTATGACGAAAGCAGTCTCCGACGTCGACGCGTGCGTCGAGGGCATGCGGAAATTCACGACGGAAGTGTTCGACACCGGCGTGTTCCTCGTTTCTTATCTTGTTGTACTTCTCATATACGACTGGAAGCTCACACTTGTTTCGTGCGCATTCATTCCGCTCGCGCTCCTTGCCGCGGGAAGACTGCGCAAAGTCATTGCGGACTGCACTGCTTCCTGGCGCAAAAGTCTGAGCGAAGTCGCCGACAGCACGTACGACTACGTCAGCAACGCGGCGCTGTACCGCATCAACGGACGCGAAAACGACAACTGCATTTCATATGAAAAGCAGAACGCTGACTACGAAAAAAAGGCCGTCCGTGCAAACATATGGGAAAATTCGATGATGCCCGTATACAAAGTGATTTCGCTCGCAGGCATACTTCTGATTGTCGTCTTCGGTGCGGAAAAAGTCACTGCAGGCGGATGGACAGTCGGACAGTTCACCGCGTATATCGCGATGTTCGCGTCCCTCGCGGAAAAGGCAAGCCACGCGGGAAAACTTTTCAACTCGGTGCAGAAAGCCGAAGTATCGTGGAAGCGGATCAAACCGTTTATGAACGGCTCTGCCGCCGGTAAAATCGAAGACAGCGGCGGTACGGCGTCAGTACGGACTGATTCTGTTTCCGCTGCCGGCGCGCAGGAACCGGTCGTTTCGCTGGAACACGTCTCGTTTGCGTGGCCGGAAAGCGAGCCGCTCATACGGGACGTATCGTTCACGCTCGAACGCGGAAAGATACTCGGCATCACCGGCCCCGTCGCCGGCGGAAAGTCGACACTTGCGCAGCTGTTTCTCGGCGGACGCAGCTACGGCGGTTCGATCAGAGTATGCGGAAAAGAACTGTCTGATATTGCCGGCGACCGGCGTATCAGACTTGTCTCGTACATGGGACACGAGGCAAGTCTCCTCTCTACGACTATTTACGAAAACGTGACGCTCGGCGACGGCGGCGGCATTGCGGACGTGCTTCAGACAGTCTGTTTCGACACCGATCTCGCCGCAATGCCGGATGGAGTTCAGACGCTCGTCGGGAACGGCGGCGTACGGCTTTCCGGCGGACAGCAGGAACGAATAGCGCTCGCACGCACGCTGTACCATAAAACTCCGCTTATTGTCCTCGACGATCCGTTTGCGTCAGTCGACCGCACCACAGAACGGCAGATTCTCGCAAACATCCGCAGGAACTGTTCCGGCTGCGCAATCCTGCTGATTTCGCACAGACTGTCGCAGTTCAGCACGCTCGACGGCGTGCTTCTGCTCGAGAAAAACGGCACCTGCATCAGTTCCACCCACGAAAAACTTATGGAGCGCTCCAGGACATACCGCACTCTGTACGAACTGCAGGAAAATCACATCAACGAAGAGGCACGTGTATGACGATGCATACGGAACGGAAAAACACGACGACGGCCGTCATCATTTACGACATACTTGCGAAATACTGGTACATTACGCTGCTGCTCGTCGTTTCCGCCGCGGGAGCCGTGTTTGCCGGACTCGTACCGCCGCGCATCATGCAGTCGCTCATAGACACATACCTCGGTTCCGGAAACGCTGCGGCCGCCGGTTCCGGGCTCAACGGAAAACTTGTTAAAATTGCGGCGGCGTATTTCGCGTCGTTCGCGGTGATTGCGCTGTTCGAAATCAGTAAGGAAGCGGTGCTCAGCGCGGCGGGGCAGAAAATCGCAGTGACAATGCGCACTGCGATGATGCGGAAAATGGCGCACCTGCCGGCATTGTATTTCAGTTCGCACGAAAGCGGAGCGACTGTCTCCCGCTTCACGAACGATATTGAGGCGATTCAGTCGCTGTTCACGAACGGCGTCGTCGGCATGGCGATCGATCTGCTGAAAATAATCGGCATCGTCGTCTCCATGTGGATGTTCAATTCCCTGCTCGGTATTTTCATGCTGTGCGTGCTGCCGCTCGTGTACGTGCTCACGCGTTTTTTCCAGCGGCGCATGCTCGGTGCGCAGAAACGGAAGCGCGGCATCATCGCCCGCGTCTCAGGTTTCGTTCCTGAGACGGTCCGCAGCATCAGGATGATTCACTCGTTCGGGAAGGAATCGTACATGCAGCGGAAATACGCCGAGTGCATCACCGAAAGCTACAACACGATTGAAAAAATCAACCTGTACGATTCAATCTATTCGCCGATCATACGGACGATCTGCTCGCTGATAATCGCTGCCGTTGCGGTACTGGCCTCCGCGCGTCTGCCGTTCGCCCTCATTACTGCCGGTATGGCAGCTGCAAGCATCCAGTACATCATGGACGTGTTCGACCCTATAGGAAACATCGGCATGGAACTGCAGAGTATTCAGAGCGCGTTCGCGGGCATTTCGCGCGTCAACGAATTTCTCGCGGAGAAAGAAGAGCCGCAGAAAAACGAAAACTCGGCCGCCGTCCTGTTCCAGCAGATACGGACCGGTGAGAAAATCACGATTGAACTGCGGCACGTGACATTCGCATACGGCGCAGGTACGGAAAAAATACTCGACGACGTTTCGCTCCTCATACAACCCGAAGAGCGGATAACGTTCGCGGGGCGCACGGGGGCGGGAAAATCAACACTGTTCAATATTATTCCGGGGCTGCTCATCCCGCAGTCGGGAGAAGTGCTTATTAACGGAATCAGCGTGACGACAATTCCGAACACGGACAAACGGCGCATATTCGGCTGCGTAGCCCAGCATTTCGATTTTATCAGGGGGACCGTTGCGGATCAGATCGCAATGGGAGACAGCGCCGTCACGCGCGCCGACATTGAAGAAGCGCTCGACTTCACGGGCATGCTCGAATATGTTAATTCGCTCGAAAAAGGTCCGGACACGACCGCAGCACAGCACCTGTTTTCGCAGGGACAGCTCCAGCTGCTCGCAGTTTCACGCGCAATCGTTACACGGCCTCCCGTCCTGCTGCTCGACGAAATCACGGCAAACCTTGATTCGGCGACGGAAAAAGCCCTGCTCACGGTGCTTGAAAAAGCCGGCAGAGGGCGTACGGTGCTTTCCGTCTCGCACCGGCTCTCCGCACAGATCCCGTGCGACCGCGTCATCACCGTGGAGAACGGCAGACTGTCCGACGCTTAGTTCTTCCGCCGTACTTTGAATTCTATTTTCGGTTCTTTCGCCGCCCTGTCCGCGCGGCGCTTGTATTTTTTGTACAATATTTCCTGCGCGCGCTTCAGTGGTTCGTTCTTAAGAGGTCCGTTCGGAATCCACGCGCCAGTCGGTTCGAGCGTGTGGGAATCGGTGTTGTCCTCGAAATACGTGTCGAGAATGTTCTTCACTTCGGTAAACACGTGCGGGTCGAGAATCGGAAACATAAGTTCTATACGGCGGTCAAGATTCCGCGGCATCCAGTCGGCGCTCGAAAGATATAATTCAGGACTCCCGCCGTTCTGGAAATAAAAAATGCGCGAGTGTTCGAGATAACGGTCGACAATCGACACGACTTTTATATTTTCGCTCATGTTCTTCACGCCGGGAACGAGCATGCAGATGCCGCGGATGTTGAGCAGTATTTTAACGCCTGCGCAGCTCGCTCTGTATAAAGCTGCAATGACTTCCTCGTGCGTAAGGCTGTTCATCTTGGCGATTACCAGACCGCGGCTTCCCGCCTTTGTCCGGTCTATCTCGCGCTGAATCATCGCAATGATTCTGCTCTTCATCGTGACGGGCGCCATAGACAGGTGCTTCATCGTCTGAAGCGTGCTGTACCCGGTAACGAGGTTAAAAAATGACGTCGCGTCGTTCGCAATTTCCTGATTCGCCGTAAACAGCGACAGGTCCGAGTACAGCCTCGCGGTTTTGGGATTGTAGTTTCCCGTCGAAATATGCACGTACCGCCTGATCGAATCGCTCTCGCGGCGGATAACCATGAGTATCTTCGCGTGCACCTTTAAATTAACAAGACCGTAAATCACAATTGCGCCCGCCCGTTCGAGCTCGTTCGCCCACGCGATGTTGCGTTCCTCGTCGAAGCGCGCTTTTAATTCGACGAGCACCGTCACCTGTTTTCCGTTGCGCGCCGCGCGTTCAAGCGCCGTGATAATCGGCGAATCGCGTCCGGTGCGGTACAGCGTCATTTTTATCGCAAGCACGTCGGGATCGTCGGCCGCGTCCGAAACGAATTTGATTACGGGCTGGTACGATTCATACGGAACATGAAGCAGGACGTCGCGCTGCTTGAGCGTGTCCCAGTACGGTTCGGTTTCGGGCAGTTCGACGGGATAAAAATTCTGCCACTCGGGATACGACAGCTTCGCACCTTCGTCGGTGTTGCGCAGCTCCATGAGCGCGCCGGGATCAAGAATGCCGTCCGCTTGATACACGTCGTCCTCTTTAAGACCGAGCTTTTCCATGAGGAACGGCAGAATCGTCTTCCCCTCGCAGCTGCAGGAAAGCTGCACCGCAAAGGACGACTGACGCTGTACGAGCACGTCTTCCATGGCATGAATGAAGTTGCTTCCCGAATCCTCGTCGACTGCGAAATCCGCGTCGCGCGCAACTTTGAAGAACATCCGTTCCTCAACCTCAAATCCGGGGAACAGGCGCGTTCCGTATTTTTCAATTATATCGTCAAGCAGCGTGAACTGCTTTTCGTTCGCTTTATCGGAAGGAAGCCACACGATGCGCGAAAGCCCGGCCGGAACAGGCACGAGTGCAATACGCGGAGCATTGTCGCTGCCCTTAAGCTGTTCGGAAGCGGACTGAATGCCTTCTATAAGTTTCAGAAGAAACGCCGCGTGAAGCGTCATGTTGCCTATGTGCGGAAACTCTTCGGTGTCCGTACGCAGCGGCGTAAGCAGCGGATAAATCTCTTTTGCGAACATGCTCTGCGTATATTCATTCTGGCGCGGAGTATACGCCGCGGGCGAAACGTACACGAGTCCCGCCTCCGAAAACGCCGGCATGACGTCGTTCATAAGACACTCGTGCTGTCTGCGTATAACCTGATGCGCCCGGGCTGAAATCTGCTTAAGCTGCATTTCCGGCGTAAGTCCCGAAACGTCGCGCTGAAGAGGATCCGCAAGCTGCATGCGCTTGATTGCCGCAACGCGCACCTGGAAAAATTCGTCGAAGTTGCTCGACACGATCGCGAGAAACTGCAGTCGCTCCACAAGCGGCGTATTTTTATTAAGCGCCTGATGAAGCACGCGCGCGTTGAATTCAATCCATGAAAGCTCGCGGTTAAAAAATCTTGTCTCCATAAAAACCTGCCCCGTAAATTATCAGCTATATGAGCATCACTTTGTATCCGAAGACAGATTCGAACAAACCTGCTTTTTCGGCAAGTGCAATTTTCTCAAGAACAGTATTACGCTCCTTCACCTGAAGCACGAACGTATCGTTTTCGAGGCGCAGCGTCATATCGGACATCTTCTGCGCGTGCCCGCGGTCGAGCGCATCCGCAATGCGGAGAATGGCCGTAAGTTTGAGAATAGTCATACGATCCGATCGGGGCAGCATCTGGAACTGCTCGTCGTCCTGCGGCATCAGTTTGCCCCGGTGGTATTTTGCAATCTCCGCAACAATCGTGTTCTCGTATTTGCTCAGTCCGAAAATCTCCGAATTGCGGATAATGTACGCGCCGTGCAGATTGTGGTCGTCCATGCGGATGAACATGCCGATGTCGTGCAGAATGGCGGACACCTCGAGCAGCAGCCGGGAACGGTCTCCGAGCGCTATCTCGTCTTTCAGCGTGTCGTAAATCCACAGGCTCATCCGCCGCACGTATTCAGCGTGCCGTTCGTCGCCCCTGTATTTGTGCAGCAGATTCATGGCGGACGCCGTTATCTGCGACTTGAATTCGCTCTGAAGTTCCTCGCTCGGCGCCGCGGTTTTGCTGATTATAAGACCGTCGCGAATGTTCGTTTCCGGCACGATGATCGTCTTTACCTTCGTCAGATGAATGAACAGCTTGTAAATGAGCAGGCTTACGTGCATCGTCTGCGCTTCGTTGTATGAAATTTTAAAGCGCGCGATGCATTCCTCAATCGAATACTGCTGTATCTCGTCCACGAATTTGTCGAACGCGTCCCGCTCTATGGACCACAGCCACGTCGAAATGGGCTTCCCCGCGTTGATTGCGGCAAGCGTTGCGTCGCTGCCGACCGCGATAAACTGCTGCACGTCGGCAAGGTTCAGCTCGCTGTCGAGGGAGCCTTTCGTATTGCGGATAAATTCCTCGATGTAGCGCTGTATGTCCTCGACCGAACTCGTGAGCAGATGCATCTGCTGCTCTATGCGGACCGTACCGAGCTTGAGCGAATGCGCGCCGGCCATTTTGCCTTTCCTGATAAGAAGCATTTCCGTCGAACCGCCGCCGACCTCGACAATCATCGAGTCTTCGGTGCGTACTTTCCGCGCCTCGTCCTTCAGGCATTCAGTCACCGCAAGGTACATGAGACGGTTTTCTTCGATGCCGTCAATCACTTTTACCTTGAATCCCGTTTTAACAAGAATGCGGTCCATGACCGGATCGCGGTTCTTCGCTTCGCGGAAAGCGCTCGTCGCAATCACCGTTGTCTGCAACGGAACGATTCCCCACCCGGCAAGCTGTTCCTTGAAACGCGAAAGGATTTTCACGCACTGAATCTGCGTGTCGAGCGAGATGGTTCCGCCCGTAAAAACGTCGCGTCCCAGCGAAACGGGAAGTTCGGCGCGGTCGAGAATATTTCTTTTTCTGTCTTCGGCGAATTCGGCAACAAGGAGACGAATCCCTGTAGAGCCGATCTCAATGACTGCCTCAGGGGTTGCCATATCGTAAGCTCCTGATATTACAGCTTGTCAATCAGCATCGAGCACTTACCCGACGGAATCGGCAATGTTTTTTTCTTCTGATCAAGAATATTAATTGTGAAATAATAAAGCTTCTCGCTTTCCATCTGGATTTCCCAGCCGCGCGGACTTTTGTTGCTCAGAATCGTAATAAGATTCCGTTTGAGCGACAGGTTTTCGATTCCCATAATCTCGAGGTTCGGAATAATCCAGTCGACGGTCTTGCGCGGCAGACTGATTGAAAGACCTATGACGTTCTCGATCATAAGCGCAATCGTCGAAAGCCCCGTCGTTATTAAATAATGCGGACGGGGAAAGTTCGCATCTTTCGCCATCGACGCCCGGCCTTCCCTGCACGGAAGATACGCTTCGTACAAATCGCCTTTCTCTTTCGGATCGTTCGGTATGAGCGCTTCGAGAATATAGTACAGATGTCTGATCGAACATTCCCGCGCCAGCTCGTACCGCTGATATTTTTCAAGACCCTTTATTACCATGAAGTCGAATGCCGGATAAACCGCGCCGCAGAAACCTTCGCCGCTTTCTTTAAATGAAAAGCTGTCGGCGGAAAGCGTCGGGAACGGATGATCGGTGCCGAACGTCGACGGATTGTTCAGATGCGCGATAAGCTGATCGGCTTTGTCGGCGTTCGGGATTTCGGCGAGAAGCGGCCAGAATCCGGCAATCGTTTTTTCAGGCAGACGCTTTTCGTCTTTGTCGAGATCGTGATAAAATCCCGTCGAATTATCCCACATGAGCGAGTTGATTCTCGTCTTGATTGAAAAATACATGCGGCGGTACTGGAAGCTCAGGTCCTTGTCGTTCAATATATCGCCGAGTGCGGACATGTGGGATGCGTTGATCGCCATCGCCGAATTGAAATCGATAGGATAGAAGCATCCGTCACGCGGCGCGTTGAACATCGTGCTTGCGGCTGCGGGGACTGCGTACAAACCGTTCGGCTGTTTGAACGTCCGGTCTATCCATGCCATATACTTTTCAAGCTTAGGCATTATTTCCTTGATGCGGCGCTTGTTCGCGGATTTATGGTATAAGTTGAATTCCGCCCATGCAAAAAGCGGCATACCTATCCCTTCGGGATTAGCACGCGACGTTACGGGCTGATTCGTTTTCGTATCGTATTTCCAGCGGATTGCGCCGTTTTCTTCCTGACGCTCGTAAAAATAATCTATATTCTGATTCGCGTTGTAATTGCGGTTTGAATACACAAGGAAAAAGGATGAGAAAATCGACTCAAACTGGTCGATAATGCATTTATTTCCTTCCGGATAAAGGAAATAACCGTTCGGAGCCACTTTTCCCGAAACCGGATCAATCCAATAATCGGCAAGCATTGCCCACGTTTTGTTGTAAATATCTACAAAATCCTGATCATAAAAATGGATTTTGGGGAAATCATGCTTATTCACAAAAACTCCTACAAACTGTTTTACAGACAGTTATTCACAGTATATCATATTTTAGCAAAAAACGTTACACTTTCATAGCTTTTTTTGCAATGCACGGAGTTTTTTACAATGTATCAGTCTTTTGTATATCTTGAGGTGCGTATTCTGCTGCCTCCCGTATCAGAAGTTTTTTCTCTAAGCGGAAGCGATGAAAAAAGCCGTAAAGTCACGGTGAACAGCGGGGTTATGCGGCGCGTTTTTACGCTCGCACGCTCTCTGGGATGCTGCATTCCCGAAAACGCGTCCGTGGAACGTCTCACGGGAAATATCGTAAAACCGACGAACGGCCGCGCACTGACGGATTATTCCGTAAAAGTCGCCGAGGGCGGTTCCATGAACATCATGTTCCACTGCCGCTCGAAAACGATTCACATAGAAGAAGTCCGGATTGAAGAAGACACGGGACGGCTCACGCACGCGGAAGGAAACACCCGCATGGATTTTACGTGGGCAGGATGCCCGAGCATCCGCGTGCATACGACGCCGTCGTTCGAAACGGGAGAAGAGGCGCAGCTGTTCCTCGACGAACTGCGAAGGCTTACGGAATATCTGCACCTGACGAACGAAAACGCGGACGGAGCAATCCGCTGCAACGCATTCGTCGCACTCTCCGAATATCCGGAGCTGCCGGATTATTACGTAAAACTGCGCAATCTCAACTCGTTCAATTTTGTGCGGAAGGCGATCAACAGCGAACTTACCCGTCAGGAAAATCTGCTTACAAACGGGGAAATTGTCGGAAGCGAAAGCAGGCTCTGGAACGAAACGAAATCCTGTACGCAGTTTTATCAGGCGCGCGCGGAAGTCGTCCGCCGGTTCGAGCAGCTGAATCCTCCGCAGCTGATTCAGCTCGCACCGCTTGAAGCTCAGCTGCTTCAGGACGAGCCGCCTGTAGAACTGCCGGAAGCGCGGCGCAGACGAATCAAGGAGCAGTACGGAGTTTCGCGGCTGCGTTCGGAATTTCTGTGCGACGACAAGGACCGCGCGGATTTTTTCGAAGCCGCTGTGCGCGCCGGCGCCGAGCCGCTTACGGCCGCCCACTGGATCGCGTCGGAAATAACAAGACTGCTCAATCAAAACGGACAGAAAATTTCGGAACTGAAGATTACGCCCGAGCATTACGCGTACATAATCAAAAAACTCGCCGCCGGGGAAATACACAGCGCAACAGCGAAACACCTTCTGCAGTCGTCGTTCAAAACGGGGGCCGCGCCGTCAGGGCTGCTCAAAACGCTTCATCTCACCGAAATTTCCGATGAGAAAGAACTGCTGCCGTACGTGCGGAAGACCGTTACGGAAAACAAAAATCTGTGCGACCGTCTCAGAAACGGCGAAATGGCGCCGCTCGAATTCCTCACCGGGGAAGTGATGAAAGCGACGAACAACAAAGCGGTGCCTCAGATTGTTAAATCGCTCATCAAGCGGGAACTCAACATCAGCATCGTGTACATTCTCGCAATGGGCGGAGCCATATCCGCAGTCCGTCACGAGGACGGAACTGTTATGAGCGGCGACTCGAACATACTGCGGACAATGGCCGACAGGTGCGTTCCCGGTATTCCGGTGCAGGTGATTTCCGTCGGACAGTTCCTCAGCGAGGAACTGGAACCGGGAGACTGGGCGTCGCTTATTGCAGAAATTTCCGCGCGCATCAACGCGGGAATCGCGAACGGCATCGTCGTCACGCACGGACGGGATACGCTTTCATACACATCCGCGCTGCTGTACTGGCTCTTCTCCGACGCACAGGTACCGGTGGTCCTCACCGCGTCGTCTTCGCTGCCGGGAGAATCGACCGAGGCGGAGGAAAATCTGACGCTCGCAGTAAAAACGGCTGCGGAGAAAAAGACGGGCGTGTACGTCGCGTTCGGCGGGAAAATTCTGTCGCCCCTCAACCTGCGCTTCGAGCGCCCGACGCGCGACGGTTTCCGCAACTGGAATTTGAGCAGACAGGTGTTCACGGAAAGCGGCCCCGTCGCAACGCAGTTCGCCGACATTTCCGAACCTGACCGCGACGTTATGGAGCGGCTTCTTACCGAAGCATCAGGGAAAATGCTCATCTGCCGGCTCTACCCGGGATTCCGCAGCGACTTGTATAAAAAAATGATTGAGGAACAGATTCACACCGTTTTTCTGGAACTGTACGAAGCGGGGACGGGAGACATGCGTTCCAACGATTTCTCGCTCAAGCCGCTTCTCATGTACGGAAAACAGAAAAACGTCCGCTTCTACTGCACGTCGCAGCAGGAAACGAACGTCGCTTTTTCACAGTATATTACGTCGCTGCGCGTCTGGCGCGAAGGGGCCGTCCCGATGGGATATCTCACGACGGAATCGGCCGTTGCGCTGTACCTCGCGTGTTCGCTCGTGGCCGACTCGACGGCCGAACTCGACGAACTCATGGAAACGTACGGCAATCAGTACAGCGAAAAATAGCCTAATCGGCTTCTTCCGCCGAAGTATTGCCGCTGGACATCGGAATATCCCCTTCGGGGAGAGCGTTCGCGGGCATGTTTGAAGACTCCGGTTCTTTAATAACGCGGCCGGAAGAATCGGTTTCCGTAAACGTACTCTTTTCCTCCGCTTCCTTCGCGGCAGAGGAATACGTAAGGCGGATTTTTTCAAGCTGCGACTTCTGGCGCGACTTAAGCAGCAGCGTTCCCGAATCAGAATTGTACACATACCCCGATGAATTGTACGTCTCAAAACGCGGATCGGTTCTGAACGCCATGTCGTAAATATAAATCGACCTGAACGGTCTGATTCCGTTCACAAACAGATAGTGGGTGTATGTTTGCGGGAAGTCTATCGTGATGGTGATTGTTCCGAGGGTATCTTTTTCATACTTCAGGCCCGAAGCGCACGTCCATGCGTATACGGGCTGTCCGCTTTCGACTCCGAGAAGTACAAAATGCGGATAATAAGGATTGTTATGAATAATAACCGGATAAATATCTGCGAGCGTACGCAGATCGAATGACGCGCTTCCCGCAAGATACGAATTAATAATAAAATATCCTCCCTTCGTGAGCGCCTGATTACCGACTGCCTGTCCGTATCTGATGAGCGCGTCTCCGACTTCCGCCGCCTGCACGACGGAAAGGAATGTGCCGTTTTCCGAAACAATGATATTCTTACCGTCGACGGCGCATGAAGAGGCGATTTTATCGACGCACTTTTCCACTGCCGGGAGCAGAATCGACGCAAGCGCCGAGTTCTTAGCAAAAAGTGTGTCGTACGTGCGCAGAATATCCGCGGCCTGCATGACGGTGAGCGTTTTTCCGTCCGCGGCAGCGCCCGTGGCGAGAAGCGTTTTTACTGCGTCCGAGTCGGGATGTATGACCATGTAATCGGCGAGACCTTCGGCGGCGAACGACGACAGCGTGTTCCGCGCAACTATGTCGCGGTAGTTGCTCATCTGCCGTTCGAGGGATTTGTACATTGCGGCAAGCGAATCGAAATACGGAGCGGAGAGATACGTCCGCTGCACGCCCTTTTTAAACGACGACGGAACCGCGTCGAGCGCTTCGTTGTACCTGCCCTTCTTCGCCATATCCGCGACAAAGGAAACAGCAGCCTGTTCCGTCACCGAAGACGCATTCTGCGGAAGCGAATTGAACGCCGTAATAAGATTCTGTTCGAACGCGCTGATAGTATCGTTGTATTCCGAAACGTCGGCGCCTTCCATATCGGCGACGGCTTCGAACGAGAATGTTTTCGTTTTATCGAAGAAGACATACGAAGCCGTGTCGGTGTCGTCCGTGAGCGCGAGCGTGCTCGGATCTATTCCCGCCGCGGAAAGTTCCCACCGGCTGCTGCGCATCCCGATCTGCAGATTCGTATCCGACTGGCTTACGACGGTAGAACCGTTCATGAGCCGATACGGCAGATAAAAAGCGAATACGTCGGACGGCAGAACGGCCTTAATGGAAAGATGAGCCTTCGGTGTGTCGTCGGTCAGCGAAAAACGGAGTATGATGTTTCCGGTAAACGTAAATTCGCAGGAAAGCGGACTCTTTTTTCCCCATGAGACAAGAGAGACGTTTCTTTTTGTGTTCGTTCCCAGATATGTTACGGCAGCGGAATGTTCATCGTCCGAAAGAAATGAAATTCCGTTAAACGACACGAGCATTTTATTCTTAAGCACAGGCCTGCCGTCCGCTGTCTTCGCTTCGGCAAGAGAGACGTGGAGATTTCCCAGTTTTTCTGATATAACTGAATCACTTCTAAATTGAAGGATAAAAATGCCGACAATAACAGCGGCATACACTATAAGAAGCCCTAATGACTTCTTTACAATATTAGTATACATTGGTAGCAGTTTAGCTAATGACGGCAGGAATTTCAACTGTCCTGATTTTGAGAAACATATGCATCAAGGAAAGTGGAATGAAAAAACTGACTTTATCTGCAACTATCGTTCTGATTCTCGTATCTGTCTTATCGTCATGCGGCAGTACTCCGAAACAGGAAAAACAGCCCGTACTGCAGCAGGAAAGCGATGCCGGACAACAGGGAAAAAGTGAAACATCTGCCGCAGAAAGCGGAGCCGCAGCCGTAAATCAGCCGGAACCGGTACAAAATGAAGAGAACCCCGCAGAAGCGGCTCAGGTGCAGGATCCGCCGGACGTGTCTTTTGCGAAAAAGCTTAAAGAATATCTGGATAAAGACGATATGGCCGGAGCGCTCGCCTCGTTCGACACGATGAGCGACGCTCTCAAAGACGACACGGACCTGCAGATACTTCACGCATCCCTGCTTGTTTCAGCCGGACGCGGAGCGGAAGCTGCGGAAATAGGCAGCGCGCTGCAGGAAAAAGACGGCAAAAACATCAGTGTGCTTGAGCTCAACGCGCAGATAGCGGCGGTGAACGGAGACAAGAAAAAATCGAACGAACTGGCAGGTCAGATTCTTGCAGCCGACCCGTACAACGCTTCCGCCAATATTCAGCTGGCACAGCAGCAGGTTCTGCAGCGCAAATACAAAATCGCGTACAACTACTATAAAAAAGCGCTCACGAACGACCCTGATAACGCCGACGCGCTGTTCGGCTGCGCACAGATGGCGTATTATCTCGACAATCTCGACGAATCAAAAGCGACGTTCCAGAAAATTCTCGACAGAGACGGCACGAACGCCGGCGCGCTTGCATATATGGGAAAACTGTCTGCCGAGCAGGAAAAATACGTCCAGGCGACAAAATACATTCAGGATGCGATCAAATACGCTCCGGACAACTACAGCTTCTACCTGGACCTCGGAACGTATCAGCGCAATCAGGAAAATTACGGCGAGGCTGAAAAAGCATGGACAAAGGCGGTCGGACTTAACCCGGATTACTTTCTTGCATACGCATACCGGGCCGGTTTGTACAATGAAATGAACCGCTACGCCGACTCTCTTGCCGATTATTACAGCGTCGTGAAAACGAATCCGAAGTATTATTACGCCTACGAGGAAATAGGAATGCTCGAATGGCACGAAAAAAACTGGGCAAAATCGCGGGCAGGTTTTACGAAGGCGCTTGAGTTCAGCAAGGATAACTATTCCTACAAACTGATGGTTGCAGCGACGTATCTTAAAGAAAAGAATACGGTCGAGTGCAAAAATTTCCTCAAAACGGCCATGAGAAACATGGATACGACGTCGGTCGAATACGGCATGATGCGGTTGTACAACGATCAGGGAGGAATCAATGCGGAAAACGCGATTCTTCCGAAAATCGATAAAATCGAAAAGACAACGCCCCGCGGAAAAATGTGGTTTTACATGGGGTTGTACTATGAGCTCAAGGGCTCGCAGAAACTTGCGGAAGAGTTCTACACAAAAATCATGAACATGCAGACGCCTATGTTTTTCGAATACGAACTCGCGGAATGGGGTCTCGGAAAATGAGTCAGACACAAAAATCATTGTCCCTCAACGGGAGGGAAATCACGCTGCTCGGAACGGCGCATATTTCAAACGAAAGCATCGCGGAAGTCTCCGGAACAATCAGAGCGATGAAACCTGACTGCGTCGCCATCGAACTCGACGAAAAACGCCGCGAATCGATGACTGATTCCGACGCGTACCGCAGCCTCGACGTAATCGCCGTGCTCAAACGGAAGGAAGGTTTCCTTCTCCTCGCGAATCTTGTGCTTGCGTCGTTTCAGCGACGCATGGGGCAGAACGTCGGCGTAAAACCGGGCGACGAAATGCTTGCCGCTATGAAAGCTGCGGAAGAACTCGGCATTCCGTCGGTCATGGTTGACCGGCCGATCGCCGTCACACTGCGGCGCGCATGGGCGAAAAACTCGTTCTGGGGAAAAAGCAAACTCATATCCGCAATGATTGCAAGCGCGTTCGATAAAGAGGAAGTTTCTCCCGAACAGATCGAGGCGCTCAAAAAATCGAACGAGATGGATTCCATGATGGCGGAACTCTCCGACTATCTCCCTGCAGTGAAGGAAGTGCTCATAGACGAGCGCGACAGGTATCTGGCCTGCCACATCTGGAATGCGGCCGGAAACAACGTGATCGCAGTGCTCGGCGCGGGACATCTTCCGGGCGTCCAGGCGCATCTTGAAAAAATCGCCGCAGGGGAAGAATCGACTGATACGACGGAAATCAGCGAAATTCCCGAGAAAGGCGGCGCCGCAAAATACGCCGGCTGGATAATTCCGACTCTCATCGTCGTGCTCATCGCATTAGGTTTTATCTTCGGCGGACGGGGTACGGGAAGCGCAATGGTAGGCAGCTGGATTCTGGTGACCGGAACGTTCGCTGCGATCGGCACGCTTATCGCCGGAGGCCATCCGCTCACCATACTTACCGCGTTCGTCGGCGCTCCCATAACGTCGCTCAGTCCGTTCATCGGCATAGGCATGCTCACCGGAATCGTACAGGCTGTAATCTGCAAACCGAAAGTTTCCGACATGGAAACGATTCAGGACGACGTCATGAAACTGAAAGGGTGGTACAGCAACAGGATTCTCCGCGTACTGCTCGTGTTTCTGCTGTCGTCGATAACCGGTTCAATAGGAACATTTGTCGCGGGAGCCGGCATACTGAAGGCGCTCAGCAGATTCTTTTCAAAAATAGGCGCGTGGTTTTTGGGGGTGTTTGCAAAATAATTGCGGCGGACAAACGTTTCCGGAACGTGTCCGGCTTTTGAATTCGTTTCGTGCGTTTATTTCAACACAGTTCCCACAAAATCGCGGGCGCCGTTCATAAATGATACGGCATCCATCGCTCTCTTAGCCTGTCGCTGAAGCATAGTCACGGCAAGAAGACCGCTTCCCGTCTGAATCATGATGCCCTGTTTTTTGTCGAACGACACGACGGTGCCCGGCTGCGCAGTTCCGCCGCCGTCTGCAGAATGAGCCGTAAGTATGCGCAGCGGTTCGTCCTTTTCCGTCGTCCAGCAGCCCGGCTCGGGCGTGTATGCGCGGATCTGCGCGTCTATCTCAGCGGCCGTACGTGACCAGTCTATGCGGCCGTTTTCCTTCGTGATTATTCCGGTGTACGAGGGCATTCCCGTCTGCGGTGTGCCGTGAGGGAGCATTCCCGTTTCCGACACGGTTTCCAGTATGCGGCGGATAAGAACGGCACCGTGTCCGGCACTGTAATCAAGCAGGGAGCCGGCCGTTTCCATGCCGTTCAGACGAACAATTTCCTGCGCCAGAATATCGCCCTCGTCCATTTCCTGTGCGATTTTCTGCACCGTAACGCCGGTTTCGCTGTCCATATTGAGGACAGCGGCGTTTACGGGCGTACAGCCGCGGTATTTCGGCAGCAGGGACGGATGAAGGTTAATGCCGCCGAACCGGAACAGCGAGAGAAATTTCGGGCCGAATATGTGACCGTATGCAAAGCACACGAGAATATCGGAATTGACTGCGGCAATCTGTCCCCGGGCCGCAGCATCGAGATGCTCCGGCGTAAAAACGGGGATATTTTTTTCCTGAGCAAACCTGGCAACCGGCGTCGGAATAAGTTCCTTATGCCTTCCCTGCGCGCTCGGCGGATTCGTCAGAACGCCGGCAATCCCGTAACCGGATGCTGCGGCATTTTCAACCAGCAGCTCCAGCGTCTTCGCAGACGGTTCAGGACTTCCCGCATAAAGTACATGCACCACTACGGATTTTCCTTTGCGGTTTTCTTTGCACCCTTCGCAGCAATTTTTGCCGCAATGCTGCGTTCCTTTGCTTCCTTCTCTGCGTGCTTTTTGACGGCACGTTCCTCCCGCTTTTTGAACTGCTCCTTCGTTTTTTCCGCAAACTCCGAATCGCCGCGGTCAATAAACAGAATACCGTCAAGATGATCGTACTCATGCTGAATGACGCGGGCCAGAAGACCGTCGGCCTCAAGCGTAAAAGGCCTGCCGTTTTCATTAAGCGCCTGCACCGTTACTTTTGCAGGGCGCTTTATCGATTCCCATACGCCGGGAATCGAAAGACATCCTTCGTCGTAATCGCTGAGCTCTTCGGAAGTCGCAATAATCTGCGGATTGATGAACACGCGGCGCACATTGTCGTCCGCAATTACAACGAACAGACGGATCGGCCGGCCGACCTGCGGACCGGCAAGGCCGACGCCGTCCGCTGCAATCATAGCCTCGAACATATCGTCGGTAAGCTTCCTGATTTCATCGGTTACTTCCGCAACTGGTTCGGCCTTTTCGCGGAGCACCTCTTCACCAAGTTTATATATCTTTATCAAAACAAAACCTCACCTATAAAATATACCAATTATAACCGGATTCGTGCAGCGTGCGCGTGAGCCGCAAGCCCTTCCGCATCGCCCAGATGTCCGGCAGCTTCGGCGCTTTTTCTGACGCCCGCAGCGCCCGGCACCGTACGAAGCGTCGTTACCGTCTTGAGAAAACAGCGCACGCTCAATCCGCCGGTAAAACGCGCAGAACCGGACGTAGGCAGCGTGTGGTTGAGCCCCGCCGCGTAATCGCCGAAAACTTCCGCAGAACTGTGTCCGATGAACAGCGAGCCGTAATTATGCACGAGCGCCTGTACCCTGTCGCGTTCGGCGCCCTCTTCCATTGCAAGTTCAAGATGCTCGGGCGCTTTGCGGTTCGCAAATTCCGCGGCCTGTTCGAGCGATTCCGTAATGATGATGCGCCCGCAGTTTCGTATGCTCGCTTCCGCCGTAGCGCGCGTCGGCAGCACTGCAAGCTGCTTTTCTATTTCAGCCGCGACCTTTTCGGCAAGAGCCCGGTCGGAAACGGCAAGTACCGGCTGCGCGACGACGTCGTGCTCGGCCTGTGCAAGAAGATCGGCTGCGACCCACCTGGGATTTGCGGAACTGTCCGCGATGATGAACACTTCCGTCGGACCTGCAAGCATGTCTATGCCGACGGTACCGTACACTTCTTTTTTTGCAGCGGCGACGAATTTATTTCCGGGGCCGACAATCACGTCGACGGCGGGAATCGTTTCAGTGCCGAACGCCATTGCGGCGACAGCCTGAGAACCCCCGCATGCATAAACGTGTTTTACCCCGCAGATATAGGCCGCAGCCATTATACCTTCGTCGGCATACGGTTTTCCGCCTTCAAAAGGGTCCCCGGGGATTTCCGCACCTGATTCCTGCGCGGCAGCCTTGTCGTCGGGATGCACGCGCGGCGGCGTACAGAGCACTATGTCTTCAACGCCTGCGGCGACAGCCGGCGTCACCGTCATGATTACCGTAGAAACGAGCGGAAAACGGCCGGCCGGCACATACACACCGGCATGCTCGACGGGAATCGTCTTCTGACCGGTAAAGAGCCCCGGTTCGAGCTCAATCTCAAAATCGTCGAACGATTCTTTCTGTCTGAGTGCAAAGCGCAGTGCAAGGTCATGAGAGTAAACAATCGACTTATAAATATCAGGTTTTTCCTGCTCCATTCCGGAGGCTGCCGCCTCCAGCTCGCCCGCGGGAATCTCAAAAGAAACAGGGTCCGATACATCAAATTTTCTGCAGTAGTCATGAAGCGCTTTGTCGCCGTATTTTTTAACATTCTCAATGACAGCCTGAACCGTCTCGCTGGAGCCGGTAAACGACCGCGGCGCAAAAAAATCATTCTCAACTTCATCCGCATTCTGTATCTTTATCATCATAACCACCTTATCCAACCACTGAGCGACACGGACGGCGCGTCGTCCTTTCTGCAATGTGATTTTTACATGGATGTAAAAATCACATTATTATTCCTTATGACGCTTATCGAGTTCGTCGTACACGTCTTTCCACGTAACGCCTTCCTTATACATGAGCACGTTCATGAAGTAGAACAAATCGGCGGCCTCCCAGACAACGTCCTGTTTCGTTTCCGCCTCATTGCAGAGTTCGTCCGCTTCTTCTTCAATTTTTTCCCGCACACGTTTGTCGTCGAGCGTCGCAGTATATGAACCCGGCCTCGGGTTTGCAAAACGGTCCGCAATCACGTCGTACAGTCTTCCTGCCGACGACACTTCGTCGGGCGCACTTCCGAAACACGAGAACGAACCGGTGTGGCACACGCCGCCGTGAGGAATGACCGTCGCAAGAACAGTGTCGCGGTCGCAGTCAGCACGGACCTTCACCACTTCAAGATAATGTCCGCTCGTCTCGCCCTTCGTCCACAGCGTACTGCGCGTGCGGCTCCAGAACGTAAGTTTTTTCGTCTCAAACGTCTTTTTGAACGATTCCCGCGATCCGTATCCCATCATGAGAACCTGTCCGTTGACATTCTGCGCAATCACAGGTACAAGCGGAACTTTATCCCAGTTAAGACAGGCAGTAAAAGCATCTTTCAGAGAAACAACGCCTGTATACAGCGCCATGCCGAGCTGTACGTCGCAGCCGAGTTTTTCCAGATTGCTGATTTCCGCAACTGACGACACTCCGCCCGCCGCGACAACACGGCATTTAACCGCATTACGGAGCTCCTGTACAAGGCGCATATCGGTACCCTTCATGCATCCTTCCTTTTCCACGCAGGTAAACAGAAGCTCGCTGCAGTATTTTTCAGCCTGCTTCGCTCCCTCAACGAGCGGAACGTCTATCGTTTCAGTCCAGCCCTGTACCGCGATTTTTCCGTTGATTGCATCCACGGAAATGATGATACGCTGCTTTCCTACAGCCCCTGCAAGTTCGTCGAGAAATTCGGTGTTGAGCACCGGCTCGCCGGGCTTCGGGTCTTTCTTCCATGCAGCCGAACCGATGATGACCTTTTCCGCTCCGAGTGCAACAAGTTCTTTCGCGCGCTTAACATCGCGGATTCCGCCGCCGGTACGAACGTTTCCCTTATGCAGCAGACTTTTAAGAAGCGGCGTATTCACCGTGTTGCCCTTTTCATCGCGGTTACCGAGCGCCGCATCAAGGTCGATGACGGCAACTTCGCCGTACATATTGAAATCGGCGATAAGCGCATCAGCATCGTCGCGCTGAAGCATGAGCGTTTTTCCGTTTTTAAGCTGGACGACGTGACCGTCCTTGAGGTCTATAGAAGCGATTACCATGAAGCCAGTTTAGCAGAAAGAAACGAAGTCTGCAATTAAAATAAACGTATGGTAACTATACATGAAGTAACACAATTTCTTTTAGAAAAGTTTGCTTAGTTACCTCATACAGAAAAATTTTCCGCTCCGCTACCCATTTTTCTGTATACTGAATAAGCATACTGTTACTGTAAATCGGTACGTCTGAAATATTTACCGTACATTTCCCCCGTACTGTTTCTCCAGTTTCCGTCTGCAGTAAATGAACGCCGGAATAAGAAAGAAATCAGCAAGCAGCCATGCGAACGGAGAAGCAAGACCCGCGCTGATAAAGCCGAAACGCGGCACCATAAAAATCCCCATAAGCGAGCGTGCAATCATCTCGAATACGCCGGACAGAACGGCAAAGCGGCTGAATCCCATCCCCTGAATCATAAAGCGCACGATGTTCACGACCGCGAGCAGAACGTAACACGAACTGTTTTCGAGCAGGAATATCCACGCGCTTCTGATTATCGCCGTTTCCGATTTATCCATGAACAGCATGACCAGATTTTTTCCGAAAAAAAGATACACGAAAAACGCCGCGACTGAATACACCGACGCAAGAATCATGCTGTCCCGTACGCCCACTCCGAGCCTGCTGATTTTGCCGGCGCCCGTATTCTGTCCGCCGTACGTCGCCATCGTCGTACCGAGCGAATCGAACACGGTGCAGAAAAACTGACTCACCTTCCCCGCTGCCGTACATGCGGCGACTGCGTCAGAGCCGAGCACGTTCACCGATGACTGCAGAATGACACTGCCTATTGCCGTAATGGAATACTGCAGCCCCATCGGCACGCCGACACCGCAGAGTATACCGCAGTGCTTCAGATTGAATGTACGCTCGTCCCCCTGCGGCCGTATGATATCGAACTTTTTCAGCATATAGATGAGACAGGCGGCTCCGGATACTCCCTGTGAAATGACGGTCGCAAGAGCTGCACCCTGCACATCCCATCCGAATACGATGATAAAGATGAGATCAAGCGCGATGTTGAGCACCGCCGAAAGCACGAGAAAATATACCGGCGTTCTGCTGTCGCCGAGCGCGCGGATGATGCCCGACACCATATTATAGAGGAAAATAAGCGGAATGCCTGCAAAAATGATTCTGATATATCCGTCGGCGCGGTCCACGATGTCTTCCGGCGTCTGCATAAGCAGCAGCAGCGGGCGGCAGAATACGACCGTGAGCACCGTCATAACAACTGAAAACACAATACAAAGATATACCGTATTTGCAATATATCTGCGCATCGTCGTATAATCCTTCGCGCCGAAACGCTGCGCAACAGGAATAGCGAATCCGCTGCAGACACCCATAACAAAACCTATGATAAGAAAATTGACGGCCCCGGTAGAGCCGACTGCCGCAAGCGCCTGTACGCCGAGACATTTTCCGACGATTACCGTATCGGTCACATTATATAACTGCTGGAACAGATAGCCGAGCAGCACAGGTATTGAAAATTCAAGGATAAGCGAAAGCGGCTTCCCTTCAGTAAGATCTTTTGTCATGCAACACTCCACACAACTCCCGCACGAGTAATCTATCGAATTCTCTTTTCTTTTACAACATATTGGTGTATATTTAATTGTGTACAATTTATTCTGACTTTTACGGAGGTTTATTATGGAAATCACGCTGACCGGAGAAAACTTCAAAAGTGAAGTACTTGATTCAAAATTACCTGTTCTGGTCGACTTCTGGGCCACATGGTGCGGTCCGTGCCGGATGATGGGCCCTATCGTCTCTGAAATCGCGGAGGAAAAAAAAGGCACTCTTAAAGTAGGCAAAGTAAACGTGGACGAACAGGAAAGCATCGCCGCTCAGTTCAACATCATGAGCATTCCGACTTTCATTCTGTTCAAAGACGGAAAACCTGCGGGTCAGGTTGTAGGCGGCAGAGGAAAAGACGATCTGCTCAAGTCGCTCGGGGTGTAATAAAAGGCCGGTCACTGCGGAACGTATATAGAGATGAGCAGTGGCCGGGAGACAGATTCTGTCATTTACATTTTTCCTCATACTTCTTGTATAATTCAGGGTAATCGTACTGTAGCGTCGACCAGAAATAAACAGACAGCTGTATGAGGTATTTTTTCAGCTCGCACATTGCTTTAACGGGCTTTATCAGTTCTTTATTATTGCTGTATCCCACGGAAAAACATTCTCCACCGCATGCATAACGAGCCCAGCATTTTTCACAGTAACTGATTTTATCAGCATAGTAACACTTGAATTTTTCTTTCATTTCGGGGCGTATACCATCGCGTATATTTCCGAGTACTTGAGAAGAATTGTTTACAAAAACAGGACATATCATTATATTTCCTGCAGAATCCACAGCTATTGAACTCAATCCCGAAGAACAGCGGTAGAACAGACGTTTATGCCGTATAATAATTCTAAGGAACCTTATAAAATAATCCTCTCCGTTCAATAAGACAGAAACAATTTTCTCATCACCATCCACTATTCGTTCAATCAACCAAAGACAAAATTTATTATACGATTTTTTGATCGTATCAATATTATTCATTGTAATTGCGCCGTCTTCATCAGGAAGCAACCGGACCGGTTTCATGCCGACAGCTTCCGGTCCCAATTTATAAAGCGTTTCAAAAATTTTAATCAAGTTATAATTATTCCCCGAATAAGTTGCCGCAAGCCCGAAATACTGTTTATTCTGCATACCATCGATATTTTTAATAACCAGATCATAGTCCAACCCATTCCGTGCCCGGCAGCTTTCTTCCCGTGAGCCGTCAAGGCTGACACCGTATAAAATCATATTTTTCTTCAAGATGCTGCTCACCTCAGGAGTAAGCAGCATTCCATTTGTTGCAAACTGAGAAAAAATATTAATATTATTTCTCTGCTTTACCTGCAGTACATATTCATTAACTTTCAGAATAAAATCAAATCTTAATAAAGGTTCTCCCGCACCTGTAAAATCAACAATGACACGGCTGTCAGGGGCTGCGAATTTTGTAATAAAGAAATCTATTGCAGTTTTTGCTGTTTCAACGGACATATCATATTCCGTTGTTTTCACAGTACTAAAACAATAAGAACATTTCAAATTACATCGAAGAGTAGGGATTAATTTCAGATAATAATCTCCGAATTGCAGATTCGTCGGCTCAAATTTACAACGCCGTGTTATAATGCCCGCGTTCCGGATTTCTTTAATCTTATCCAAGGTCAATTCTGTTTCATTCTTTCCATACTTGCGCACAACGAGTTCCGAACAATGTCCGGATTCCAAGTCTGTACCATCAATTAATATATCTCGCGCACAATCAGTCAGCGGGAAATATGAAAGTGTCGAAGCACTATAAAGAAAAGTATTGCCCATAATTGTAAAAACTGCACAATCAAAAGGTTCCGGACAGGTACACGTATTCTTCATTTTATCTGACTCCTCATCCACTGGTAATACCACAATGTATCTTGAGTATTCTCCTCAATACATTCGGCAGTGAAATGCTGCGATTCTGCCTGCAGAACATCCATCTTAGTACAATTCCCCTGTGCAAACCGCGTCTTTGCATCCCTATAAAATGCCGATCTGGTTGCCTCCATGAGACGGGCTTTTTCAAGCTGCATTTTACTTATTTCTATCATTTTGCAATAATACGTATACGATTTTTCGTTTTCCTTCAGCTCATTCTGCAATTCCAGCTCATATATGCTGTGGTTCAATTTATAGTTTTCATCAAGTACTTCTTTCTTACCTGAGGACAGGGAAGAAAAACTGACGGATGCTGTCACAGACCACGCAAGTGCACCTTTTTCTTTCAGTGCATCAATAAAATTACGGAACGAAACTGTCTCTGCTGTATCTGAAAAACTTCCACCTAAACTTACGGACGGTGCATTCGATTGTTTATTTAAGACATACAGTGCTTCAAGCTGTCCGATCTGTGCTTCCGTGATCTTCTTCTGTGGATTATAATCAAACAACGATATACCACAGGACGGCAGTTCTGAAAAATAATCTATATCGGAAATATCTCCACAGTACATGCAAAGATATTTTAACGCGGTCTCCCTCGAATCATAATATCCGTTAAGATCGTCCACATATTCCCATCTGTTATTTTCCTGTTCCCAGACTTTTGCGATTTCAAGATTTCCTCGTTCATAGGATTCCGTAAGAGAATCAATCAGTGTATCATATACATTTACAACTCTCTCAGTCATTCGTATAAGCCGTTCGTATTTCCGCAGCTGAATGTAATACGCCGTTACTGCCATAAGAATAGATTTTTCAGTCTGATTACGATTCTGTTTTTTCTGTTCAAGTAAATATTCCAGCTGTGCTCTGTATGGATCTTTCCCGTACCCCTGCATCCAATACGGACAAAGTCCCTGTGATAACGTAAGAGACAGAAACGGTTCCTGCGTGTATCCCGTATTGTCCGGAATTCCATCTTCAAAAATAGTGAGCAGAGACCTGTTTATTTCATATCCCATTTTCGTCGATAACGATAAACTGCCCGGAAATGTCTTCGACCACACTATTCCACCGTCCGCATAAGACGGATACCACAAGGTGGATTCATATGTGTCGTTAAACGATGACGAGACAGTGGTCGACATTTCCGGCTCATATTCAGTATTTATATACCTCAAAGAAGACGCAGCTTCCTGCATATAGATATCTGCCGTTCGAATATCAATACTGTACGACCTGCCCTTTTTCCAGAGATTTTCAAGAACAGTTTCCGAATACACTCTGTGTATGCTCATTTCTGAAAAGAAAACACTGTACATAACAATTTTATATAGTCTTCTTAACATTTCTTCCTTCTTTCAGTTCAATACAAAAAATCCATTTTCTTCAGAATAAAATAGAGAATCGTATTTGTCTCGAGAATGATCCGCGCATCTGTCTGAAGCCCGGCCCGTATAGGGAATGAATCTCCCTGCCTGTTTTTAAATTCTATCCGGTCAATATCCGCGTAGACGCAATAATATAATGAATTTGATTTATCCATCCGTATGTCAGGATCAATTGCGGTAATTCGACCTTCCGCACCCTGATATTCGAAAAAAGGAAAAGCTGTCAGACGATATTTCACTTTCAGATTTGTTCTTATTTTTCCTATATCTTTTGGCGAAATCTGCATTTCTACACGAAAATTTTTTAAATCATTCGGGACTATATTCAGGACATCCTTTTCCGACGCTACGTAATCGCCCGCATTTAGAGAAGAAATTTCCTGTACATATCCGTCGACAGGAGCATAAACAGAGAGATATTCAAACTGCCCGTCCAGTTTAGCTATCTCCTGAGCATTTTTCTCATATGAAAGTTCCAAATTCTTTTTTTCAGCATATAATTCTGCAATAAATTCTGCTTTGAAACTTTTAAAATCAGCCTGCGCAAGACGGTATTCGATTTCTCTCGCCTTTATATTTTTTTTGCTTTTCAACGAAGCTGGCTGTTCAAGTTCCTCTCTATAAAGCTGTAAGGCTTCTTCCACTCTTACAGCAAGCGTTTTCTGCTGCTGTAAATAATATTCGAATCGCGTATACGCCGCCGAGTCATTTTTATCTACGAAGTTCTTATTTTTATTATAGCTTTCAATAAGCTGTTCTATACCATTGAGACGTGTCTCCATATCTGTTTTCTCAGAAGCAAGATTTTTGCGCTGAGCTTCATATATAGAGGGATCAATTCTGTAAAGAATATCTCCTTTTATCACCTTCTCTCCGGGTTTGTAATCAAGTTCGATTATTTTTCCGGAAATGACATTTTTTACAGTCGAAGTATTTTCCTTTGTTCTTACAATCCCGTTTACTTTTACCACATCATCTATTTTTCCAAACAGTACAATGCAAACAGCAACGAGAACCAGTATACAAACTGTATAAAACAGAACGGACACTTCTCTCGGAACTTCAAGAAGAAAGAACTCCCGGGAATAAATCATGCTATTCTGATGCTGCAATACCAGTACTTTTTTCATACTGCGCACTCCATAATGTATAATATTTACCTTTCCGTTCGAGCAGCACCTTATGTGAGCCGTATTCCAACAATCTGCCTTTATCGAAGACAAAAATTATGTCACAATTTCTGATTGTCGAAAGTCTGTGTGCAACCATAATTACCGTACGTCCATGAACTTTATTAAAAATAGTATTCATAATTGCACTTTCGGAAACACTGTCAAGACTCGCAGTTGCTTCATCCAAAATCAGAAACTGAGGATTACGCGTAAGAATACGGGCAAGAGCAATCCGCTGCCGCTCCCCTCCGGATAGCGTTGTCCCCTGTTCTCCTACGATGGTATTGAATTTATCAGGAAGATTATCAATAAATTCAAAAGCCTGTGCAGCTTTTGCCGCGGCGGCGATCATACGGCTATCAGGAACAACTGTACCCCATGCAATATTTTCGCTGATCGTACCGCTGAATAAAAGACTCTCCTGAGGAACATATCCTATTTTTTCGCGATAAGAGCCGGTTTGATAATCATTTATATCCGTTCCACTGATACATATTTTTCCTTCTTCACAAGTGTAAAATTTCATAAGAAGTTTAAGAAGTGTCGTTTTTCCCGAACCCGACATTCCTACGAATGCAACTTTTTTCCCGGCAGGAATAGTAAATGAAACATTCTCAACAGCTCTGCCCCGTGTACCGTACGAAAAAGAAACATTCAGGAATTCTATATCACCGGAAAGATTTACAGCTTCCTCTTTTCCTTCATCCCCTGATTCTTCAGGAGTATCAATAATATCCGAAAGTCGTTCGGCAGAAACAAATACTTCCTGCCAGTACGGCTGCATTGTAAGCAGTCTGCTCAGAGGGCCAAGAAAAAAACCGGACAACGTGATAAAAGAAATAAGCTGCCCCAGTGTTATGGAGCCACCGAAAATCAGATAACTTCCGTACCAGTACAGCGCAAGTGTCCCGCAGCCGGAAATGAAACTCTGTAAAGCATTCTGACCATTTCCCAGTTTTCCCAGTGCCAGACTTTTTTCTGCCGCCTCAACGACACGCATTTCCGCGCGGCTGAACGCACGTTCCTCCGTTGCAAGTCCTTTTATAGTTGCAATTCCGTTTATGCTTTCATACATAGACGCATTCTTTTCCGCTTCCAACACGGCCCGCTGGCGTATTAAACGCTTGAAAGGACCCGTATATAACCATACGACGACAGACGATATAATAACAGGAACAATTGCAACAGGAAGCAGCGATGATCCCATTCTGCACAAAAAGAAAGCTCCTATGACAATCATAAAAGAATCTATCGCAATAGAAAGTGTGGTAGATGAAACAGCATTCCGTATTGTTTCCGTGTCGCTGATCCGGGAAAGTACCTCTCCCGTTTTTCTTGATGTAAAGAAAGACAACGGAAGATGCAGTAAATGACAAAAAAAATCACATAACAGTGTAACATCGACTTTTTCGCCCAAATACAGAATGATCTGATTCCTGCAAAATGTAAGAACTGTCTGAAAAACAAGAACAAGCAGATAACACAACGAGCACAAATTAAGCGTTGTCTTTATCTGCGAATATAAAACTTCATCTATCAGAAAACGGAAATAAAAAGAAATAAAAACTCCGAACAGTGAGAGCAGTATGCTTGCCGTGAGTATCTGCAGCACAAGTCTTTTATGAGGTTTCAACAACAACAGAAATCTGAGCAATATGTTTTCATTGTCCGAACCTTTCTCAAACGATGAATCCGGATGTACTATAAAAAATACTCCCGACCAGTCGGATAAAAAATCGACTTTTGAAAGTTTGCACAAACCGGTCGCAGGATCACTGGCATAGATATTTTTTTTCGTTATTTTATATACGACAACATAATGATCCGTATTTCTATGCAGGTGAAAGATTGCAGGCAGCGGTATATCTCCGGTCCGATTTTTATTAGTAGCCATAAGGCCTTTGCAGGACAGACCGTATTTTTCGGCTCCTTTTACGATTCCGTATCCCGAAGTCCCGGCTGTATCTGTCCCTGCTGCTGTCCGTATTTTGCGCAACGCAACACGTTTTCCGTAATACAGGAGAATTATCGACAAACATGCGGCTCCGCAGTCTGTTTCATCGTGCTGCAATACCTGTTTTATTTTCATTTTAAAGTTTCCCTTCTATATTTTATTCCCGCCCGATCAAGTTTTTTAAGTTCCTGTATATTTGAACATACAGGATTAAAACTTACATCGATAAAAGTAAACTGCCGGAGTAACAGTACAAGCGAAGTCGTATTTTCCGGTATACTTTGAACGATGATTGTTCCATTCGGTTGAACACGGCTTAATTGCATGAATTGTGCATTGACTGCTTGAAGACAAAACATACTGAATAAAACTGTCGAAAGAATTCCAACTTTCGTCTTCATTGTCGTTTCTCCTATGTCCTGTGAGGAAAGATGCAGGATGCATATAACAGAAATCAAAATAAAAAAAGAAAAAAATATTTTTTTTGATCATGATTAAGAATTCCCTTATTCCTCTATCCGTATAGATGCCAGAATCTTTTCCCAATTCTTCTGAAATTCCGATACGCTTTCCGGTAAATCGGGATTGTGTGATGCCATATCCTTATAGAAACGTGCAGGAGCATTTTTATCTGTCCAGTACCAGTCAGACCCCATTCCTCCGTTTTCCTCATACACAGCATATGAAGGGAGTCCCTTTCCCAGCGTTCCCGGAGGTGTACAATAAAGAAAGTCAAATGTAAAAACTTTATCATCACTGATGAAAATCAGTTTGTAACGCGGATAGTCCCATAGTTTTTCACTTTCAACATAAATTGAAAAAATATACTGTCTTGCTTTTTTATTATTCAGTAAAAATGATACTGTATCGCTGCTCCTGCTCATCAGGTACATAGCCCCGAGAGGAAATGCCCCTGATTGTATATCCGCTGCAACACCTTGGGCTGTTATACCCGGATGACGACTAATATATCCCTCAAAGAGATGATTGTTTTTTTCCTGCGCAGTAAAATATTCATCAATCGTCTCGGAAAAAACATACAGGGCATTCTTTTTTTCTTCCCGGGAAATTTCACGTGCATTTTCTTCTGTATAGGATGAAAAAATATTCGTATTTTCCGGACATATGTATGATATGGACTCTATATACCTTACTGTCTGCGCATAGATATTTTCACTGACGATTAGAAAAATAAGAAAGATAACAGGTACATATTTCATTTTTATTTTTCCGGATCTGTTGTAAACGAATTTAAAATCATTTCCCACGCTTTCTGAAAATTGATGACATACTCAGGCAGCGATGCTTTTTTTGCGGCCATATCTTCGTAAAATTGCTCAGGAGAATCTTTTGTACGCCAGTAATATGTATTTCCACTGGGAGACTCCTTATACTCCATATAATTCAGAAGAGGAAGGTTGTAAGTGTAGCCGTCAGTAAAATGCAGATCGTAAACGGTATCTCTCGTGAATACCCATAATCCGTAATAACCTATCGGGCTTGCCCAATCCGCTTCAATTTCGGTACTAAAATGCCAGCATAAAAATATATTGTTATTTTCTACCCATTTATTTTTACTTCCCCATATATTCGGTGTAAAAAAATCCAGTTTTCCCGCTTTTATAAACGGAATGATATCCGCCGCAGACATTTCGGGATTTGCGTTCAGAATATCATAAAAAAAAGGATTGTCACATAATTTCTTAAAGTATTCCTCTCTGGTTTCCTTTCCTACGTACAGGATATATTTCCCGTCTCTGAATGCAGTGTCTTCCCGCCTGTTGTCGGCATCCGTCCGATCCCATGTGGAATGAGGAACAAGAACTACGGAATCAGGGTAATGCAGTCTGTTCAGAAAGTCATTGTCGGACTGTTCTTCTGCAGGGAGCAGACTGGATATTAGTATGGTAATGGAAATAAGAAATATTTTTTTTGTCATATATACCTCCGTTTCAGTTCTGATAATCAAGATACCGGTACGGAGATTTTATTGTATCGGTAGACTTCCACTTGTATGTCAGCGTAAGGCTACTGACATCACCAGTTTTTCCCGTCCACGGGTCATAGTATTTACCGTTTCCGATATCGTTGAGAGTGCTGTCATTCAGGCAAAAATACAGCACCGCTTGAATTTACATAATATTCTTTACCGCCTTTCTGCATGCGAAGAATACCGTTTATTTCATCAAGAAATTCGTCGAACACCAGTGAGCAGACAGGCTGACCGTTTCTATCTTCCAAATATGTATGCCAGATACCATCTTTACCACGTCTTGATATTGCAAGTATGGTACTGCATGTATTTCCGTTTTCCAGAATCCAGTTTTCATATAAACTGCTTACAGCATCATCTGCTATTTCATATTTTCTGAAATTTTCATGAGATTCCGCCGGAAGATTTACAAATGCAGCTCCATCATAGATTTTCGAACATTGTTTAATTAGTATTTTACCGATTCTTATTCCTGCTGCATTTATGAGATATGATGAAGCAGCTTCTTCAGGATTGATAACCTGCCAGTATTTGTCTCCCTTATATTCAATCCATTTGTACATACATTTAATAACCGTAGTCCCTTTCCTGTCTATTACCCCTCTTTTTCCGTCTTTCACGGTTACAGCATACCCATGATCAAATGAATAACTTATTTCCGATTCAAATCCCGGAAATTCAGTGACACCTGCTGTATTTATATATGTGCATTGTCCCTTTTTCTTTTTACGTACAGGAGCACACTCTTCATTGAAATCTGCTGCCCAAGTAAGCCCCGAAAACAGAAAATCTCCTTTTTCATTAACAAAGCCGTACATGCCATTCAAATCCCGATAACGTGCCCAACCGTCAAATAACGGATACAATTCTTTTGCCTTAACTGAAAAAAGCAATTTGTTGTCTTTATTAACAAATCCCCATGTTATGTCATCAATTCTGACATTCGCTACATCGCCGGTAAACAATCCTGCATTTTTGTAAACTGCCGGTATAATTATCCTAAGATTTTCATCCACTATTCCCCATTTTCCGGAACTGCTTTTGAATGAACGATTAGTATAGACTTCGCTTGCAAGATTCCGCAGAGGGAAAAATACCAGCAATAATAAAGACACACAGTATATTGATCGTTTCATATTTTATTGCCTTATATTATAATAATCAAAATCATTATACCCATACGCATTTTGGAATGCACCAACAGAAGAATAGTTCTCAACAGAAGGTGATGAGGATGAATGTTGATATAATGTACAACTACCATCAGAATTAACGTCAATCAATGCGGAATGAGAAATATAATTATTTGTAGATTTATGCTCTGTCATTAAAACTACATTCCATCCAGAATCAGGGGTATTCGATGTTTTCCCTGCCAACAACTGTTCATGGTCATCTACATTATAATTTGCCGCATCACCCCATTCATCGGAAATATCATATCCAGCATCCTGTAGTACATTTTGGACCCAGATATCGCAGTCGTTTTCACCTTTTACATACGACTCATTACTATGATTATTAATAGAGTCGGCTATTGACTCGCTCTGAGAAGTATTTGTGTTTGTTCCGCTGCATGTACCCGCAGTATCACCTCCTGCCGGTAGTCCAGGATTCCCTCCAGTAGGATCATCCTTTGCTTTCGGTGTCGTCCCGCCGCACGTGCCCGCTGTGCTGTCCCCTGCCGGTACCGCAGGCGCTCCTCCTCCCGGATTATCTTTGCCCTTCTGCGTCGACCCGCTGCACGTGCCCGATGCTGTTGCTGTTCCTCCTCCTGTCGTTTTTGTCTGTCCGCCGCCTGCTCCGCTGCACGAGCCTCCGCTGCCGCCGGATGTTCCTGAAGTCGTACCCGGACTTCCACTGGAGGCCGGACTGTCTCCCGCAGCGCCGGTCCCTATTCCCGTGCTCCCGGAACAGCTGCCCGAACTTCCCCCGTTTACTGCTATAAGTTCGTTAACATTGAGTTCAAGGAACTCTTCAAGTCCTATTTTCATTGATCCCTCCTGTAAAACAAGACATTTTATTGTATGTATTTAATTATATTTCAAAGTATCAGTTTGTCAAGAATTATTTTATATTTAAGTGCCATTATTGATAAATATATACCATTTTTAAATACTTTTATCTTATTATCGGTAATACATATCAAACTATTTCACTACATTCGCCCCTGATGTCCGTCTTTCCGATAACATTCCCAATGTTCTATCGGACGAATTTCCTGTACTGTTCCGGTAATTCGGTATATACATCATCTCCCGTACTGAATTTTGCAGGCAGTTCTGTTCTTTCCAAAGGATTCCCTGTCAGAATAATTTTATTAACAGACGGATATTTATGTATATCAATCTTCTGTATGGCGTTGTATGCCAGATTCAGTACTTTGACAGTCTGTGGCGGATCTTCGAGCCAGCATGTATCAATCACCCCCGAATCAGACATTTCAAAATAATCCAGACATTTCATCCCCTCTATATCTGGATAAGAGGAACAACGGACGGACTGCAGTACAAGATTTTCAAGTTCCGCTAATTTCAAAAGAAAATCAAAGTCGTCTATAGTGCATTCTCTTATAACAAGCGTCTTCAACTGACTGCAGTCTGCAAGAAAACTAAAATCATGCAGAAAGGCCGTTCCTTCGATTTCGACAGTTTTGAGATGATGAAGCGATGATAGGTCGCTGATTCCTGTAACATAATCTCCATATCCGAGATAATATTTTTCTGCAGAAGAATCTATTAAAAGCTTTTCATCGCCTTTAGCTGTGTGTTTGATAACGGTTACTGTTTCGTCTGATGCAAAAAGCTGTACAGAAAAAGCAAGCATAATCAAAACAGATACAATCATATTCCTTATATAATTTTTGAATATATAGTGCAAACCATTCCTCCTGCGAATTGTCCTGATAAGATATTTAACTATTTTCACGACAACGGTACATAAACAGAATGAGAAACTGCGGTTCCATTAATACTCCATGTTTGTTTTGTAGGTGCAGTAGTCCCATCACTGTTCCATACTGTGTACGAAGAGCCTCCTGATCGATAATCATAAAAGTACATATGATCGTAAGTACCATCACCATTATTATCATAAAAACCATATCCCCGGGTTCCTTTTTCAGGGGACTGAGTACTGTCTTGTGAATAATATTCTTACTGTATCGAGCAATATAAAAATGGTTTCGCTGTGTTATACTGCAGTACCTGTTTTGTTTTATTCAAGGATTTCACTTCTATATTTTATTCCTGCCTGATCAAGTTTTTTAAGTTCCTGTACATCAGAACATACAGGATTAAAACTTACATCGACAAAAGTAAACTGCCGGAGTATTTGAATATCATCCACCGTAAAATACTGAATACCGTCATTTGTAATCTGCAATGAAACCTTCCCAGAGATAACAATAAAACGAGGAACAGCCCCGAACCTTTCATATTCCGAGTGTTTTTTTCCCCGGATAACCGGCTCAAAGACAATCTCTTTCAATTCTGCATAGTCTGAAAAATCATATCCTTCTTTTTTTATTTTTTCTGCCGCACTTTTCGACATATCAGCTGACATGTCAAAAATTTTAAGATGACGCATATTGTCTACAACGGAAAAATTATTGAATACGCCGCCGGCAATATATAATTCTTCAGGAGCTGTTACCGGACGAAGAAAATCATAATCTTCAAGAAATGCAAGCGTCTGAAATTCAAGTATTTTAAGGTTTTTCAACTGCTCAAGTCCATAAAAATTTTTTGTATGGTATCCGTTTACATCCGAATCAAACAAAACCAGAGATGTTGTATTTTCCGGTACACTTTGAACGATGATTGTTCCATTTATTTGAACACGGCTTAATTGCACGAATTGTGCATTAACTGCTTGTAAGCCGAATATACTAAAAAAAACAGCTAAAACTATTTTATTTTTTGTTTTTATCATTGATTCTCCTATGAAATATCAACAATAGTAAGCATTTTACTCATATTAATTTATTGATAATAAAATTAATTTAAACTAACAAAAGTTGCTTTTCCTGTTTTTGCATGACCATTACTATCAACAGTAGAATCATAGGTGACAGGGACAGGATTCTTTATTCCGTCAGTAGTCCAGCACGTATACTTACTACCAGCGCCTGCAGAGTAATATTCCATATGTTCATAAGTTCCGTTATTATCACAATCGTAGAATACATATCCAGAAGTATTACTTTTAGCAGTATCCGATCCTTCCTCCGCATAATTGTTTTTATAAATTGTTTCAACATTATCATGATTTCCGCTCCATGATCCCGGATCTTTTATTCCGTGATCAATGGCTTCATTGTAAGCGATAATATCGCAATGAAAGTCCTTTGGATCGTCAGGAGTCTGGTGAGTAAGTGAAGATGTCGTTCCGCTGCATGTACCCGCAGTATCACCTCCTGCCGGTAGTCCAGGATTCCCTCCAGTAGGATCATCCTTTGCTTTCGGTGTCGTCCCGCCGCACGTGCCCGCTGTGCTGTCCCCTGCCGGTACCGCAGGCGCTCCTCCTCCCGGATTATCTTTGCCCTTCTGCGTCGACCCGCTGCACGTGCCCGATGCTGTTGCTGTTCCTCCTCCTGTCGTTTTTGTCTGTCCGCCGCCTGCTCCGCTGCACGAGCCTCCGCTGCCGCCGGATGTTCCTGAAGTCGTGCCCGGACTTCCACTGGAGGCCGGACTGTCTCCCGCACCGGTTCCCACTCCGGCGCTGCCGGTCCCTGTTCCCGTGCTCCCGGAACAGCTGCCCGAACTTCCCCCGTTTACTGCTATAAGTTCGTTAACATTGAGTTCAAGGAACTCTTCAAGTCCTATTTTCATTGATCCCTCCTGTAAAACAAGACATTTTATTGTATGTATTTAATTATATTTCAAAGTATCAGTTTGTCAAGAATTATTTTATATTTAAGTGCCATTATTGATAAATATATACCATTTTTAGATACTTTTGTATTATTATTGGTGATACATATGTTCTCCATCTTGTTGTTACAAAAACTGTCAAATTTCTATCGCCCACCGTGAGAGTCGTTCCGCAAATATTTACTACTAATCGGGAAAGAGATACATCAGAGCAGAGGAAAAGACGATCTGCTCAAGTCGCTCGGGGTGTAATAAAAAACCGGTCACTGCGGAACGTATATAGAGATGAGCAGTGGCCGGAATATAATAGTTTTAAGTGTCTCTCAGTGATTATTCAAAATCAACACTCCGCCCCGTAGCAGCTGACTTTCTCGCAGCTTCCATAATGCACAGCACGCGTCTGACCTGCGGTATGGTTACAAGGAACTCTTCCTTTCCGGTAAATGCATTATAATAATTTCTGAAATAGTCTTCATGCCCGGTTCCTTCAACCGGAACATCTTCTTCTATTAATAATCCTTTTTCCGGCGGACCGAACGAGCGTGTCGGCCCCGACGCTGTCATGGTTCTTTTATCGGGGCTATTCTGAAGCAGATGCGTCGTCTGCACGATTTTTCCATGAGGAGCAAATCCGTCCGTATATGCAGTACCTTTGTCGCCGCCCATAATCCAGTGCCGTTCAAACCATCCAGATTTGTCGGAAAGCATATAGGTACCAAGCTCTATTTCGCCTGTAACACCGTTCTCAAAGCCCAGTAAAATTTTAAAATAGTCGTCGACTTCCTTATTAATAACATTCCGGATGTCGGCGTAAATAGTTTTTATTTTTCCGTCAATCATCCATACCATCTGGTCTATGAGGTGAACGCCCCAGTCGTAGAGCATTCCTCCCCCTTCAGATTTGAAAACATGCCAGTCGTGCATGTTGCCGTTAAAACCGTAAAGACTTGATTTTACCATATATGTTTTCCCAAGAGTCCCAGAATCATAGATATTTTTTATTGTACGAAAATCAGGATCGAACCGTCTCTGCTGATGAACGGTAAAATGTACATTCTGCTCTTGAGCAAGAAATGTCATTTCGTCAAAATCTTTCACAGAAAGCGCAGCAGGTTTTTCACACAAAATATTCTTACCTGCCCGCGCTGCTTTGCAGACAAGTTCCTTGTGCTGATTGTTGTTCGCAGCAATGAGAACGACATTAACATCTTTGTCGTATATAAGGTCATCAGGATTTGTATATCTTTTTATTCCCGGTTTTACATCGGAAAGCTGGGATTCGTCCTTATCGCAGATTGCAACGACGTGATAACCGTCCATACGGGTGAGCATCTCTTCGTGAACGTGTCCCATAAAACCGTGTCCGATAATGCCAACATTTACTTCCATAATTTATACCTCCTGTACATTCTATCCTATATATTCCATCAATCAATTACATCACGAATTGGTTCAAATACTGTTTGCTTAACCGGAGCGACTGTAAAACAGCTTCGTCGGAATTTTCAAACGATCTGTCCTCAACTTCTATGCATGCATATCCGTCATACCGGATATCCGTTAATGCAGAGACAAACTTTCCCCAGTCAACATCGCCCAATCCGGGAATCTTCGGTTCCATATATTCAAGCGGATAGGCCATGATTCCGACTTCGGAAAGTTTATTCTTTAATAGTTTTATATCCTTAAAATGAATGTGAAATATTTTGTCTTTGAATTCATAAATCGGATTTATGTAGTCCATCATCTGCCATACGAAATGGCTCGGATCAAAATTCAATCCGAAGCTGCTGCTTGGTATGATTTCAAAAATCTGATGCCAGATTTTCGGCGTTGTCATCAGATTCTGTCCTCCCGGCCACTGATTGCGGTCGAACAACATCGGACAGTTTTCTATGGCTATCTTAACATTCTTTTCTTCCGCAAATTTAACAATAGGCGGCCATATTTCTTTTACAAGGTCCAGATTCTGTTCCACAGTTTTATTCTGGTCTCTCCCGATAAAAGTCGTCACCATATTTATTCCGAGCGCGCTGCTTGCGGTAATAACCTTTTTCAGATGCTCTGTATTTCGTCGTCGTTTTTCAATGTCACTGTCCATTGTATTCGGATAATATGCCAACGAAGATATTTCGACATTTCTCTTTCTGCAGTAATCGTTAATACGGATAATTGCGTTTTCTGACGTATCGTCTACGTCAATATGGCTGACACCGGCATATCTTCTGACGGCTTTTTCATGAGGCCAGCAGGCTGCTTCCACGCATTTGAATCCCATATCGGCGGCGGTATCTATCATTTTTTCAAAGGAGTATTTCCCAAGAATCGAGCTGACAAATCCAAGTTTCATAATATTTCTCCTGTTTTTCCGGCAGAAAAACTGCTGCATGAAAGTCCCCTGTCCACGGTTATTTTCATGCAGTGTTTTCTTTATTTCAGATATACCTCTTTGCCGGTATCGGCTGATTTATAAATCGCTTCAAGAATCTGCGTAACGACAAACGCCTGTTCCGGTTTTACAAGCGGTTCAGTCCCGTTCAGCACGGCCTCGAGCCATTGTTTGGCTTCGAGATATCCCGGTTCGCTCTTGTTCCCTTCAAAATACGCAATACCGCCGGCCTGCGACAGACGCTCCTCCGTGAGCATTCCGTTATGCCCTCTGTTGATGACGACGTCGTTCTGCGGATAACTCATGCCGGAGTGTATTTCGGCTCCGGCTTTCGTACCGCACAATGTCGTTGCCGCTTCCCTGCTCTCCGAGACATTAAGTGCCCATGCCGCGGAAAGATTGATAACGGCGCCGTTTTCCATTTTTATCATGCCGAATGCGGAATCCTCCACGTCAAACGTTTCAGGATTCCACGGACCGAACATGTTGCCTTCCGTCGCCTGTTTCAAATTTCCGAGTTTATGAAACACCGCACCCGACACGCTCACCGGATGATAATTGTTCATCATCCAGAGCGTTATGTCGAGCGCGTGTGTGCCTATATCGATAAGCGGCCCTCCTCCCTGCAGCTGTCTGTTCGTAAAGACGCCCCATGTGGGAACTGCGCGGCGGCGGACGGCATGTGCCTGCGCATAATAAATGTCTCCCAGCTCGTCTTTTTCGCAGCATTGATGCAGCATCATTACTTCCGCTCTGAAGCGGTTCTGATATCCGACGGTGAACTGCTTTCCGCTTTTCTTCCATGCTTCGAGCATCATAGCTGCGTCGGAAACGGACGCTGCCATCGGTTTTTCACACATAACATTTTTTCCCGCCTCAAACGCGGCTACCGTTACCGGACAATGAGCGACATTCGGAGTAAGCACGTGCACGACGTCAATCGCAGAATCCTTGAGCATTTCGTGATAATCCGTGTATACTTTTGCGCCCGGTGTTCCGTATTCTTTTGCTGCCTTTTCGGCACGCTCTTTAATAATATCGCAGAAGGCGGTCATTTCGCATAAATCAGTAAGCTGCTTCAGCGCCGGCATATGTTTCTGATTGGCGATACCGCCGCAGCCGACAAGTCCGATTTTAAGTTTTTTCATTTCGATTTCTCCTTAATAGTAATTATTAATTAATAGCAACAACTCTTGTGCGTTCTCCGCCTGCCGGCATCGGATAATACGCGGGCCAGACAGCGAGCTTCAGTTTCACGTCGTGCGAACCTTTTCTCAGTCCGCCGTCCGCCAGCACATGAATATACAGCGGTTCTCCGTATTCCCATTTATACGAAGCAACAGTTTCCGCTTCATTCAGCGTGAACCAGTCTTTCCGGTCAAGACTTACACGGATTATCTCTTTCGGAACCGAAATTCCGTCGACGGCAACTTCAAGGTCGTATACCATCGACAACGGAATGCCGCGGTAATAGGTAATCAGCGTCTGCAATTCAAAACCGGTTGTTTTTCCGTTTTCGTTAATATTTTTACATGAACCGTCCGTAAACACATATCTGTCAAACATTGTTTGTCACCTCCTTTTTTCAGCGGCCTGTATATTTTTTCAGCATCGCCTGATGCCGGCGGACATTTCCCGCACCGTCGACAGGTTCATTCGGAAGAACGAACCTGTTCCCCTCGTACTCTGTTGCGATATATCCCTCCCAGTTCTTTGAATCGAGATACTCGATCACTTTTTTATACGGAATAGAATATTCTTCTCCTGCATCCGTCATCTCATACAGTTTTCCGTGAATGCTCTTAACATACGGGATATATTCATCAACGACGCTGAACGGCGTATTTTCATATCCGCTCGCCATAATCCAGAATTCCCGGTCGATAGGCGCTTTTATCATTTTCTGTACTTCGGGAGGAACATCGAATTCTCCGCCGTTACGGCTGCTGATATATGTACGCGGATCGGATCCTTGATTGAATATGCCGTCTACAAAATCGGCCAGTTCCTGATTCAGACCGAACTGACTGAAATATTTCCGCGATATGCGGGGATACCTGCTGCAGAATATGCCCATGTCCAGAACGATACCGACATATTTCGTATGCAGCTTCTTCATCACCTTCAGATATTCCTGTGTGAGTGCGCCGCTGAAGCTCATGCCGGCGTGTATTTCAAGCGCCATTGTCACATTCAGCTTCTCCGCAAGCGGTAAACACGGCTCAATGAGTGCCGCATCTGTGTTTGACACAAGACGAACCAGCGTAAAGCCGAGATTGTGCGCATTAATCAGTTCGTCTTTAAGCAGTTCTTCCTGTTCTTTCAACGTCAACCGTCTGTTGTGATACAAGGTGGAATTAACAAAGATATCGTCGCTTACCGGATAGAGATTGTACTTCTTAACAAGACTCTTCCAGTTCGAGATTGTCTCTTCCGTCGGATGGGGAGAACCGTGAATCATCTGGTCCGAGAGTATCTCCACCCCTTCGGCCCCCATGTCCGCAAGATCCCGCAGGATGTCTTCAAGAGACATCCTTTTTGTTGCATATTCATCCTGATAGCTGTACAGGCTGACAGCGCGTTTTATTCTGCTCATAATACCTCCTCACGTGTATTACTAATATTATTTTCAAACAATTCTTATATGAACTAATTCGCAGCGACCGCAGTTTTCCCGTTCAGCAGATTCACTTTATCCGTTACAACCATTGTCAGATAAACGGCAGCAAGCAGCATCACACCCCTGATTCCCTGCGTGATACTTCCCGTCGCGCCGCACATGACGAGCCCGTTTTCCAGCAGGACAATCATGAACGTACCGATAATAAGTTTATACAGTTTCGTTCCGGTCCCGCCGCTGACAGGAATGCCGCCGATAAACATCGCCATCATGACTTTCATTTCAAAGCCGCTGCCCATCGTATTGTTTACGCCGCCTACACGGATAAGCGTAAAGACTCCGGCAATACTTGCCATAACTCCGGACATGACGAATGCTGCAATCTTAATCCGCTTAACATTTATCCCCGCCATTTTTACCGCATTCTCATTTTCCCCGATCGCTTTTACATACGACCCGAAGCGGGTGTAATTGAATACATATCCCGTTAGAAGTACCAGCAGAATAACAACCGGAAGTTTCACTTTTATGTCGTCAATAAAGAGCATATTCGCAGGGACCATGATGACGTTCGATGCAAGAAGCCAGTTCACCAGTGCGCGGATAGCTATAAGCATTGCGAGCGAAACCATAAAAGAGGATACCCTGAGCCGGGCATTTATTTCGCCGAGGAATAATCCGGAAAGTGCCCCTATACCGACAGCCGCCGGAAACATCCATAGGGAACCGAATTTGACGGCGGCGCTGCATCCCGCAAACGAGGCCAGTGCAAGAAGCGCTCCCTGTGAAATATCCGTCGCTCCCATCGCAGCTACCATCATCATTCCCAGTCCGCCCAGAAGTATTGCGACAGACTGATTGAACAGATTCATAATATTCTGCGACGAATAGATGCGTCCCTTTGTTGCAATGTCGAAACAGATTATCAGGAGTGCAAGTATAAAAAACGGAACCAGCGCCGACAGTTGTATTTTTCTTCGCATCATAACATCACCTCAATAATTTTTTTCTGCGTAAAATCCGTATCGCGGTTCAGAATCCCGGCGACAGTTCCTCGGCGGAGCACGACGATGCGGTCCGCCATGCCGATCGCTTCCTGCAGTTCGTCGGTAATAAGCAGCACGCCCAAACCTTTTTCTTTCGCTTCTTCCAGAATCTTCTTATAGATGTACGCTTTTACGCCTATGTCCACCCCGCGAGTCGGACAATCGAAAATAACAAAAGAAAGATCTTTTATAAGCCATCTGCTCAAATTAACTTTCTGCTTGTTGCCGCCGGAAAGGCATTGAATAAGCTCGCTTGTGTTTTCCGCCTTAATGTCGAATGAAGCGGCCGTTTTCGAGGCCAGTGTATTTACCCTCCGGGGATTAAGGAATGCAAATCTTCCGGAAAGGTTTTTTACGGAAGGCAGGCTGATGTTTTCACGGATGCTCGCATTTAACATGAGACCGTCATAATCCCTGTCTTTTGACAGGTATGCTCCGCCTGATGATATCAATTCCTTTTGCGTACTGATTTCCGTTTCCGTCGGTTTATATGTGACAGTTCCGGTACGTTTATCCTCAAGACAATACAGGCTGCGCCCAAGTTCATGAATGCCGCCGTCGCTCAACCCGCATACTCCGAGTATTTCTCCTTTGTGAAGCTGAAATGTTACGCCGTTGATTTTTCCGGGAACCGTCACATTCCGTACATCAAGCAGTATTTCGTTTGAAAATGCCGCTTTTTTGTCATTACGGTAGTAGCTCCCGGTAAATTCCCGCCCGATCATCAGCCGCTTCAATTCATCCATGGACATTTCCGCCGCAGGTTTCGTTGCGACGAGCTGTCCGTCTCTGAGTACGGAGATCTCATCGCAGACTTCCATCATCTCGTCGAGATCATGCGTTATCATCAGGACTGATTTTCCTTTCCGCGTAAATTCCTTTATCAGTCTATACAACATATTACGCGTATCCTGAGAGAGAGCCTGGGAAATTTCATCAAGTACAAGAACATCGGGATTAACGGCAAGCGCACGGGCAAGCTCCAGCATCTTCCTCTGCTCAATTGACAAGGCGGATGCAGATATATCCAGCGGCACTGCAGGTAAATTCCATTCAGAGAATTTCATTCGTGCCGCCTGCTGCATTTTATTAATATTAATAATCCCGCGGGAATAAAACTGCCCCATATGCCCAAGGAACAGATTCATTGCCCCCGATAAAGTCCCTATAACGCCCAGCTCCTGCACAACCATTGCGACTCCCTTTTCATGCGCCTCCAACGGGGAATCAGGAACGTATTTTTTCCCGTCTTTGTACATCGTGCCGCTGTCCGCTCTCTGCATACCGCAGATTATCGATGCAAGCGTTGATTTTCCGGAACCGTTTTCGCCCGCAAGACCATGTACCGTACCGCGTTTTATTTCTATACTGATATCGCTGTTCGCCCGCGTTGCACCGAAATGTTTGCATATATTCTCAATACGTAAGATTGCATCGTCCATCATTTAACAACCTCTTTCGTCTTTATGTTTGAAATGATTCCGCAGAAAATGACAACCAGGCCGAGCAGCATTTCCTGTCCGGTACCTGACGGTACGCCGAGCAAAGTCAGAATGTTGAACAATGCGGAAATAATTATTGAGCCGACCAGAATGCCCGCGGACATGTCGATGAGTTTTGTGAATCCCTGCGCCAGAAGTACGACGGCAAGCGATTTGAAAATAGTATTCAGACTGGCAAGACCGCTTTTAGGATATATGACGCTCACATCGCTTATGTTAATAACTGCTCCCAGTCCGAAGAACACGGAACCGATCAAAGCGCCGATCAGAATCGTTTTTTTTTCATTTATTCCCATTTGTTTCGCGACGGTACTGTTTCCTCCAATAGCCTGTATATTGATGCCGATATTCGTACGGTTCAAAAGAAAATATGCAGTTATAAAACCTGCAATCCACATGATTGTCATAAGCGGAGTCGTACCGAATATACGGTATGATTTAAGTGTACAGGCATTATTTCCCTGTGTTACACTTCTGATGGAGCCGTATACGGAAATGATCGATTCAAAAATGAGTGCCATTCCAAGGCCTGAAATCCACGACGGAATCTTCAGTGTGACGGAGCAGCGGACGCTCAGCTGCTCGCAGATAACCGCAGCAAGTACAGCCGTAATCAGTAATCCCCAGTATCCCCAGCCCCATTCCATTGCAGCGACGGACCCGATATTTGCCGCCAGTACAATCGTCGCACCTACAGACAAATCGATGATTCCCGCAGTAAAAATAAAACTCATTCCCCATGCGACGAAAGAGGGAAAAACCGCATGGCGGATAATCGATATAATATTTTGTCCCGTCAGAACCCGTCCGCCGAGCAAAAAATTAAGTATGATAAACAGCAGAATCACTCCGCCGGTTAATTCCAGACGTATGAGTCTCCGCCGTTTTTTCAGTTCTGCCGTATTATTTATTTCGTTCATCATGAACCTCCGGTAGTGTTCCGTGCTGTACCGGAAATGCAGCACGGAAATTATTTTTTTCAGTCTACAGAAATCCCGGCTGATTTCATTTCTTCTTTTGAGATTTTTCCCTCTTTGTATTTTCCCAGTAAACGGTTCTCGAGCGAATAATTCTTTATGACATCCATAAAAGCATCGTAATTAAAGGCAGAGTTGTTTTTCCCGCTCATTTGTCGCAGCTCGTCCGGGCTGTAGCAGTATTCATTCAGAAAAAATTTTACATAGAGCGAGTATTGACTCTTGGGGACTTCGAACGGCATCACCTGGTCGTACCAGATCATATTGCCGCGCGCATCCTTCAGCGGCGTCCCGTCAATGTAATTCTGAAGTATGACGGCACTGAGCATACCGCAGACCCAGAAATCACCGTTGACCATTTCCATGGTGTTTCCCTGGAACAGTTCGAGCGCAGCTTTGTCAAGCCCGGAAGTAACGACTTTTGTTTTAAAATTCTTGCTTTTCAAAGCATTACAGGCGGCAATACCGAAATCCGAACCGACTCCGTAAATGAGATCGGGATTCGGATTTGCAATGAGCGCATCTTCAATCTGCGACTGCGCTGCATCGGCGGAATCCGTGTGAAGCTCCGAAAGAACTTTTCCGCCGCCCGCCGCATATGCTTTTTTAAAAGCTTCAAGCCGCGGTGTATCTGAAGGATCTCCTACCGATGAAGAAGAAATAATGCACGTTTTATATCCTTTGTTCAGTGCGAATTTTGCAATCGCTTCACCATACACGGAATTGGCTGGTGCAATGGCGCCGGCAAAGTACGGGTTCGCTTTGAGCGTTGCGATGATATCGGGATTTGTGGGAATCTTGTCGTTCAATACAAACGGAACTTTCGCATCCTGACACATTTTCGAGACTGTAGGATACAGGGTTTCGACAGGCAGCCAGATAATGAGTCCGTTTACACCGTGCGAAATCATGTTTTCAATATCCTGAATGATTTTTTCGACGGAGAATTCATCATCCATTGCCAAGGGTGTTTCTCCAAAAGCGTCTATAACTGCCTTCGAGTTATTTGCAAGGCTGAGCAGTGCATACGAATTGCTGCCGAAATAGTTATAACCGATAACGACCTTGCTGTTTTCTGAAACGACAGCTTTATCTGCTGCCGTTCCGTTTTCACCTTTCGTCCCTGCTGATTTGCGGCAGGAAAACATCATCCCTGCGCATAATCCCATAATCAGCACCGATTCAATTACTTTAATAACGTTTTTCATGTTTCCTCCTAAAAACGTTCCTGCATATTATTAAATCCCGGTCAGTTACGATCCAGAATTCTGTCCGCCATATGCACCCATCTTGACAACTGCTGGCACGAATCAAGTTCGGGACAGTACATAGTGTAATGATGTCCCTCGTATTCACTCGCAATATATCCCGTGTATCCGCTTTTCTTTATAATTGGCAGAAGTTTGTCGCAGGGTATGACGTGGTCGACCTCATCGGGTCCCATGTACCAGAATTTTCCGTGTATATACAGCGTATACGGCAGAACTTCGTCGAGCCATTCCAGATTGGCTGTCCCCGTACCATAGATGCTGAAAACTTCTTTAATAAAAGTTTTTTCTCCTTCCGTATAATCGCCGGCAAGGAGCTCTTCTTCTCCGTGCCCTGCGGCATGAAGCGCTGCAATTTCTTCGACTTTTTCTTTTCTGCAGCCGTATTCCTGTATCGCCTGCTGCATATGAGGAACATGCGGATTTTCGGCAAAAATACTGAAATCGGGAACGACTCCCAGATAGCCGCCTCCTTTCGCCATAAGCTTCAGATATTCCTTCCATACCGGTACATCGGGGTTGTGGGGATGATGCATTTCAATCGCAAGCGGAATACCGATCTTCTGTGCATACGGAAGCATTTTTTCATAAACAGCGGGAGAAATAGCATGCTGCGTTCTGACAAGATCAAAGCCCATATATTTTGCATATGTCAAATCGTTGATAGTACTCTGAATAATTTCGGCTTCATTCAGGTCCCGGTCCGAATGAGTTCCCATATCTATGTATGCACTGTAACAGACAGGATGAAGATTATATTTATTCAGAAGATTAATAAAAGTGTCCATCCACCTGCGGGAAGGATGCGGATATTCCGGTATCATCTGACAGGCAACGAGTTCAATTCCCGTATAGCCCATCTCCTTCGCTTTTGCCAGGCAGTCCTCCAACGTGAATTTTCCGCTCACATATTCTTCGGTTAATGAGTACAAAGTCAGACTGAGCTGAATATCGTTATTCATCGATATCCTCCTTTGCAACAAGCATTTTTGTGCTTTTCGAATCAACGACCATATACTGACCAAAATAGCCGGTATACGGTATCCTGTGTTTCATTTCGATTGAGACAGAATGAATTCCGGGATGCAGCCCGCCTTCCTGCAGTATGAGAATCCCCGCCTTATCAAGAATGAACCAATATTCCGCATACAGATCTTTCAGCTGTGACAACAGGAACTGTTTCCCGTTGAGCTTAAAATAAACACTGTTTTCCGGAATCCGTTTTTCATCGACGGAAATCTCAAAACTTTCGATGCAGCTTAAAAAAGTACCCCGGTAATTCGGATACTGACAGTAAAATTCGTATCCGAGTATCATGTTGCCGGCTTCGATATTTCTGATACCCTCTCTTTCGCTTATCAGGAATTTACTGAATCCTTCAAACGCAGCCATACGTTACCTCCTGTAGCTTCGTCACTCCACAACAAAACAAGTATGGGTCCACATATGAAAATTGTCAAGTTTTTTCTGAAAAAATAAGTTAACAACAAAAGCCAATAATTTCATTCTGTATAATAGTTTTTTTACACAGATAATTCATTACAATATACAATTATACAAATAGGGTAAGTAAAATTGATTTTTCACGCATTTTGAAATTTCCATACTTTCTTAAATTTTACATATTTTATGAAAATTTTCATTGCTCTTAATTTTTTTTTATGCTACAATCCGTGCTATAATTAGTAATAAAAGAAGGGTGATTATGTCAAAATTGCGTTATCAGGAAATTTCAGAAAAATCAGGTGTTTCGTTGTCTACAATAAGCAGGATTTTCAATAATTCCACCAAAGTCAACGAGGAAACAAAACAAAAAGTTCTGGAAACTATAAAAATGATGGGATATGATACAACGAAGCTGGTTCAGGCTGTACCCAAACAGGAAGGCATTATTGTCTTCAATATTCCGAATGTCGACAATCCTTTTTATAATCCGATTATACAGGGTGCAAAATCCGCAGCACTACAGAACGGATACAATTTATTACTGAATATAGACGACTTCAGCACACAGGACAGTTTTGATAATTTTATTTCTTTCCTCAAGAAAAATAAAATAATAGGTCTTATTTCCACTAATTGCCTGAGTGAAAGCCAGGTTTTGAAAATTAAAAATACACTGCCCTTTGTACAGTGCAGCGAATGTATTCAAAAATATGATATTCCGTATGTAACGATCGACGATATAAAGGCGGCAAAAACAGCCGTAAATTATCTTATCAGTCTCGGTAAAAAAAACATCGCAATCATAAACGGTCCCAGCCAGTACAAATATGCACAGAACAGACTGAAAGGGTATCTCGAAGCGCTTACAGAAGCCGGAATAAACAGAAATCCCGCCTATATTCTGCAACTGGAAAAATTCGATTATGATATTGCATTGTCTGCCGTTTTGCGAATATTAAATTCCGAAAAAAAACCGGATGCCGTTTTCGCCACCAGCGATATTTTTGCTCTGGCATCAATGAATGCCTGTTTTCGTTCGGGACTCAAAGTCCCCGACCAAATTTCGATCGTCGGATTCGACAACATCCAGTTTTCATCGATGAGCACGCCGGCCTTAACGACAATAAATCAGCCGCAGTATCAGCTCGGTTTGATAAGCTGCGATATGCTTACTAAACTTCTGAAAGGAGAACCTGTTTCCGTCAGACAGATGATACTCGATACGGAATTAATTATCAGAGGAACTACAGCGCAAACGGTGTGATTATTAATATCTCATTTCCGTATGAATATTAATATCGCTGTTGATACATTTCCGGATAAATCGCGCAAAGGTTTCTTTTCATAGCAAGCTGATATGAATATATTGAATTTCCTGCGGCGTTAATACAGTATTGATTGACAAAGTATTGTTCTCAACCTCGCATTGTATAATCTGAATTCCAGGGACGCTGATATTTTTTAAATACTCCAATTCGGAATTACTTAATTGCCTGGGTAATCCCATACGTGACCATTCCTTATAAATATTTCCATCCGCTTCACTGACTGAATGTGTTTTTACGATATAATTCCCTTTCGCTGTATTCTTCAGATGAAACGAAAACTGTCTGTCTTCGTTGTTTTCATAATAATCGGAAAGCTTTGCAATATCATGTATATCCTCCGATTTCAAAAAATATCTTAGATCAAGCCGCTTGAAATTATGGCACATGATAGAATAGCTGTTATGTGTCCGTCCGTAGTGACGATAACTTCATCATCATTATACAACAAATAGTTTTCAAGAAGGTTGAGCAAATAAAAATACCATCGGATGTATCGGTCTGAAAGTCGATGAATTTGGAGTTCGTTTCAAAAATTTCCTGACGACAGAGGTTTTAAATAACACGGCTATTTATTTTGAGCAGCATCTGCTGTTTTTCTATTTAGAAATTTTGAAAATAGATGAACAAAGAAACCGGTAAAAAGCGCCATAACAACAGTTCCTTCCCTGACAGCACGGAGCGTATTAAAAAAACATAAGGAAATTATTATTGTACACACAACAAGCGTTGCATCGAACGCAATTTTAACTTTACCAAATTCTTTTTTAGTTACAGTTGTTATTGCTCCGACAATAGCCTCGCCGGTGTTCATGCAAATATCCGCGGTATAACAGAGTGTAATACCCCATGCAAGGAAAACAGTCCCTGCCAATACAAATAAAATCGATTCCCAATAATTATGCATAACAACGCCTCTCATTAAATAATTAAGAGAGTCCAGAAAAATACAGAACAGAACTAAAATAGGAATCTGCAGCCAATATTTTCTCTGAAATCGCTTATTCAATAAAATAAGTTGAATAGCAAGAAACACTGCACTTATTACTAATGTCCATCCCCCTATAGTTACCTTGCTGAATTTCAAACTGAAAATATACGGAATCGAACTGATTGGAGTTACCCCCAGATCCGCTCTTATTGATAAAACGATTCCGAATGATTCAAAAATCAATCCTGCAGCCAGCAACAACCATCGTCGCAGGATTACCAATCTTCTTTCCATAATAGATGCCTCACGACCTGATATTATACCATAATCTTATGTATATTCTTAACCACATGTATCCGGGATAATTTCATACCTCCCGAAACAATGAATAATATCATGCTGCCCCGCAAAGCCTTTCTGCCAGAGTGTCGAGTTCCTGCTGCGTAAGGTATCCGCCGTTCACAAAATGAGCGCCGATCTCCTGCTGCAGGTCTTTCACGTCCGCCACCGGCTTTCCGAGCATCTGTTCGAATGAATACTGTAAAAGCCGGTAATCGCGGAATTCCTTTATTCCCGTTTCGTTTGTCTTTTGATAATCGGCTGCAATGCTTTTCCAGTCTGCACCGCAGAGCGCGGCTAGTACCGCCGACGTTACGCCGGTACGGTCCGTTCCGAGGCGGCAGTGAATGTAATACGGCCCCGGATGTGAATTAATAAAACGCACGATCTGCTGTATTACATTCCCGAAATCGGCTTCGGCGGAATGATAATAAACGGTATTGTACGAAGTATCTATGAACAGCTCGTTTCCGGCATCTATGATCGCCTGCTCGTACGGAGAGATTGATTCGCCTGCCGCCGCCGAAGGTTTTTCGTCGCCGGAAAGCGTGATTATCGACTTTATGCCGTTCATCTCAAGCGATTTTTTTACAAGCTCAAGCCGTGTCTGCTCGGTATCGTATTGTCCGCGCGATTTTTTATACGGATGATACCCGCGCCACAGCATCGTCGTTCCCGGTACCCTGCGTACGTTCGTCAGAACGGAAACCTGCGCGGGGTCGTTCAGATCGAATTCCGCGAGCTTTTTTACGCGGTCCGCAGTCGCCGTATTTGCAACGACAACGGCAGGATCGTCGCCGGGGAACAGCATCAGATTGTTCGTCGCCATCTGATATCCCGGAATGTCCGAAACGGCCGGTGGTTCATCCGCATTTTTTCTGCCGCCTGCATATACGTAAAATTTGAATTCGGGAAAACCTGAGTTTCCGGGAATACGGACTTCTTCAGCGTTTTTTGTGAGCGTCCATACACTCCCTCTGAACTTCATCATACTCCACGATTCATCAGTTCCCTTCTTCCAGCCGTTGAACGAACCTTCGACATAGACGCTGTCTGTGTCGTCAATTTTATATACCGCCGGATCAAAAACGAACACAACGCTGACGCCGCCGTCAATAAGCTGATATCCCAGTTCTCTGTTCAGCTTATTGAGCGTAAATTTCTTCTGTACGCTTGGTAAAACAGGCAAATTCTTTTTCCCCGAAGCTGCCGCACACGTAATAATCAATCCCGCCATAAACCCCGCCATCATTATTTTTTTCATACTCATTCCGCCTCTTTTCAAATTATACTTCATGACTTCTCTGTGTCAAGAAAATCATCATATTATTCTCCTAAAAAGTTCAAAAATAATCATAATACAAATACTTTTATTTTATTTATTGCATCAATCATAAAATGATTGTACTTTCGGAAAATCAACACCTTTCTATAAAAATCATCAGGCAGTCGGGATTTAATACCCCTCATACGCCCCAAGGAGCGGGGTATTAACCCCTCCGCATGAATAAAACTGTCTGAAACCGCGTATTCCTGCCGATAGTATATAAAGGGCACCTCTAAAAACTGAAGTTTTTAGAGGTTCCCATAAAGAGAGGTATATATGCCGTTAAAAGTAACAACGAAAAAGAACAACCTTACCACATCGTGTCAGAAAGTTCCCTGCCTGTTCATAAGCAAAGAAGAAGGAAAAATCACCCTCCAAAAACTGCTTGACGAAGCAGCCGATGCGAACACGACCGTTACACGGGCGGACCTTGCCGCCGGTATTCAGATTCTGACCGAAACAGCAGAACACCTGCTGTGCGACGGATACCGGGTGGAGTTCCCGTTCGTCGATCTGTATATGAAAGCGGAAGGTACCGCGAAGGACTTCTCCACACCTTTTACACCGACACGGAAAAAATCCGATCATACGTTTTCACTTCATGCGCTTGTTCAAAAAAAAGAAGACAAGAAACTCCGGCAGGAGGTACGGTGGATGCGCGTTATGCACAATATTTACGGACATGCGCCCGTACTCACGAGGCTGACTTACTTCTACGACGACAGTACGATAGCCGTAATCGGGCGCCATCTTGATTTCGACTCCGGTGACAGCGAAAACGGTTTGTATGTCAGAATGAAAGGGAATTCCGAAAGAATTACCCCTGAACGGTACATTTTTATAAAAAGTACTGAAATCATTGCAAAATTCCCTGGACTTGAAGCCGGCGAGTATTATGCCGAGGTAAAAAACAACGACCAGACATGTTCTTATTCGTTTTCGGTACAGTGAACCGCTGCGGTTTTCGACCTGCAGACTGCCGGGATACGACAGAAATCATTGCGTTAAACGATCCGTATACCGCTATGTTCCGGCAGAAGCATCACTGATAAATATTCGACGCATCATTGACGGATAAATAACGCATCACTGATAAACGGCCGGTGCACAAGTTACGCGCTAGCCGTTTATCAGTGATGCGCCGGACAATTATCACTTGTCCGCTGGTGGAATCCCACAGATCCGCAGGCCGTATAATACAGTACTTTAACTCATTTACTGCGATGGTTACTGCCGTTAACCTGCCGGATAAAAGTGTTATTGTTGTATGCTTTCTTTCGTGTTATACTGCTTCAACTATGAGCGACCGATGTTATAACTGTTTCCGCCCCGTACAGTACTGCCTCTGCAAATACACAAAACCCGTCGATCCGGGAGTCAAGTTCGTGCTGCTCATGCATCCGAAGGAAGCCCGCCGCCAGCGGACGGGAACGGGGCATATCACCCACGTCACGCTCGTGGATTCGGAAATTCTCGTAGGCTGTGATTTCTCAAAAGACGTGAGGCTGCAGGAACTGCTTCACGACGGACAGTACTTTCCCGTGCTGCTTTACCCCGGAGAAAATGCCTGGACTGCGGAAAAGGACGGTTTCAGGGAAACTGTCGGCGGCAAAAAGCTGCTCGTACTCGTCATAGACGCGACGTGGTTTTGCTCGCGGAAAGTGATCGAGGCGAGTCCGTTTCTGCTCGACCTGCCGCGGCTGTCGTTCTCGGGGCAGTACCGTTCCGAATTCACGTTCAAACGCGAGCCCCGCCCGGAATATATCTCCACTATCGAGTCATGTTATTATCTGATAAAGGAACTGCAGGCAGCCGGTCTTGCCGATAAAGACGCCGATCCGGAACCGCTCATGACGGTGTTCCGGAAAATGGTGCACGACCAGCTGCAGGCCCAGAACGACCGCATAGACGGCAAGCTCCCGGATACACACGCCTATAACTGGAAATACAGGAAAAAGATAGAAATCCCTGAAAACGTACGGTAAATATACACAGGGGCTTCCTCTTACTGCATCTTTTCGTCCAGTAAACGCCGGTAATTATTTCAGACGCACTGACGTTCAGAAATGTTTATTCTTTCCGACATGTACAGAAAAACGGGTAGCGTAGCGAAAAATAATCCGCGTGCGACTCTCGCCTATTCTGGCGAGCCGGAACACACGGATTATTTTTTGCGTAAGCGGACCGTTTTTCTGTACAAGGTGACTAAGCAGAATCTTTTTGAAAATCAGAGCATTCCGTGCATAATTACCGCACGCTTTTTACAGCTGAGTACCTGTTCTGATTTTTTCCTCAAACCTCTCCAGCTTTTTCCCATCGAGCGGATTCTTTTCTCCGGCAAGAACTTTGCGGAGGGCGTTCATCTCCTCGCCGGAAAAATTCACGCCTTCGTTCATGTGGTTGACGAAGGAAGCTGTCGCAAGCGGAGCAACAGCCCGGCACATATCGAGAATCACTTTCGCATATTCGCGGATTTCAAGCTGTGCATGGCTATCGAGGCGCAGTTTCAGGAAGTGGAACAGATTGTGCAGATCCATCTCCCAGTAAAATTCAGTATACAAAGAAAGCGGCAGATTGATGCGCGCTATTTCGCGTGCGAGTCCGCCTTCGACAAGCTCCGTGTAATTTCTATACGCGGCCTCCTGTCCGTCGGCAAACCGGGTGCGGATTGTCTCCGCTTTTTCAGGCGGGAACGGCTCGGACGCGCGGCCCTGTTTATTGTCGGTACTCTGCGGCGCAATATTTCCAGCCGCCGGAATATAAAATTCGTCCTTCATGATTGAGTAGCGTCCGGACACTTCGTTCATGCGTCCCGTCCGGTGGCGCACCCACTGACGCGCGACGAAGACCGGCATTTTAAGGTGAAACGTCATGACAACCTGTTCGAACGGAGACGTGTGCTGATGACGCAGCAGATAATCGATAAGCGCACCGTCCTGCGATACTGTTTTCGTGCCCTCGCCGTATGAAACGCGTGCGGACTGGACAATACGCTGATCTCCGCCGTAATAATCGACGAGGCGGACAAATCCCTTGTCAAGAACAGGATATTCCCTGTCGAGAATCGCTTCCGCTTCCGGGACTACACAATGTGCCATAAAAACCTCACAAATTATTTTTTATCTGATTTTTTTCCGGCTGATTCTCCGCCTGCCGGTTTATCGGTTACGGGAGCGGAATTATCGTCGACAACTTCGACATTATCGACAACGATCGGTCTGTTCCGCCACTCGTACAGCACATACACCGTACTTACAAGCAGAACAACGACACCCAGAATCCGTATAATAATCATTCCGATCTGCTGCGGGATAATAAACAGGATGACGGCGCATATGGTGGAAACGACGGCTTCCAGTACATATTGTTTTCGTTCTATACCCGTATTGCGCAGCTTCGCGACCGCATACAGTTCAAGCACTGCGGCAACGAGAAGATACGCGGCAAGCACATACAGCATGACTGTCCACATCGTTTCCGCAAATTTCAGCGGAAGAACAATTGCAAGCAAACCGATTATAATACTGATAATCCCGCGTATAAGAACGGCAAACTGAAAATCTTTATCGGAGACAAGCTGTCTGATTTTAGCAAGGCTGAAGATGCCGTTTACAACCGCCTCAATGCCAAGAAGAATAACAGCAACCTTTATACACTTATCGGGCGCGACAATCATCATGAGACCAACAACAGCAAGCAGTACTCCGAGCATAAAATTAGTTTTTCTCATATGCAACCTCATTTATATAACCCTTTCAGTATATCCCATATTCATTGAATAAGGAATAACCGGGGAAAGATTTGCCGTTTTTCTTGTTTACCCTTGACACGACGCCCTGATTTCTGATATTTTTTATAAGCGTCTTTTGGAGCGATGTCCGAGCGGTCGATGGAGGTAGTCTTGAAAACTATTGAGGAGCAATCCTCCGGGGGTTCGAATCCCTCTCGCTCCGCTGCATAAGGAAGCGTGGTAGAGCGGTAATACAACGGATTGCTAATCCGTCGGTTCCCCAAAGGGCCGGGCAGGTTCAACTCCTGTCGCTTCCGAGAGATACAGCAACAAATGTTGCATGTTTTTATTTGAGACTATAGCTCAGCTGGATTAGAGCATCACCCTGCGGAGGTGAGGGTCGCACGTTCGAATCGTGTTAGTCTCGTACAGGTTTTTGTAGACCTGATTGCGGCTTGCCGCAGTGAATAATTACTTCTGGAAAGATGCGAGAGTGGTCGATCCGGACGGTCTCGAAAACCGTTGAACCCTTACGGGTTCCGGGGGTTCGAATCCCCCTCTTTCCGAACCGTCTCTTAAAAAGGCGGATTTCCGGTTCGATTTTTCTTCATTATTTCCTTAAACAGTAATTGTTTTCTCATTTATTTTGGAAAGATGTCCGAGTGGTTTAAGGTACACGCTTGGAAGGCGTGCGTACCCAAAAGGTACCGGGGGTTCGAATCCCCCTCTTTCCGTAACCGAGCCCAGTGATGGATTCAGGTCCCATGCAGAATAACGTTGGCAAACCCCGCCAGAGCCGGAAGGCAGCAACGGTAGTCAAAGGTTGTCGTGCCGTGGTGTACCTGAATCCTTCACTGGGCTTTCTTTTTATACACATGTAAGCGCAGGAGGCGCGTTTCTGCGTTGCGGAAATTACGCAACAGTGCGTATCCGTTCCAGCAAAGTCGGATGCGAATAGTTGAACACGCTGTATATCCGCGCAGGCTGGATTTCGCTCTTATTCTCCTTATTCAGCTTAATAAGCGCGGAAGCAAGCGGTTTTCCTGAACCGCACAGCTGTGCCGCAAATTTATCTGCAGCGTATTCGTCTTTACGGGAGAAAGCATTTTCAACAACTCCCGCCAGAATTCCGTAGCTGCCGAACACTTCGGACAGCAGAAACAAACCGATGAACTTCATATGGGAGAAAACCTGTTCCTCAACAGGAAATCCGAATCCTGTATACAGCTGTTCCGTACCTATAAGCTGGTTCATAATAAACAGCACTGCATACACAAGAGGGATTACAATACAGAACCGCTTAACAATATGATGTTTCTTGTAGTGTCCGAGCTCGTGACCGAGAACGGCGCCGAGTTCATCGACGGTAAGCTGATTCACAAGCGTGTCGTACAAAACAACGCGTTTTGCCCTGCCGAAGCCGGTAAAGTACGCATTAGAGTGCCTACTGCGTTTTGAGGCATCCATAACAAACACGCCGCTGGCCTTGAATCCCGTACGTTCAAGATATTCCGTGACACGCTCTTTTAGTTCTCCGTCTTCCAGCGGCGTAAATTTATTAAAAAGCGGTGCTATAAAACGCGGATAAATAAAAGACACGAGCAGAGAAAATACCACATAAACGGTAGCGAGCATCCACCACCAGTCGTTCACGTGTTCGAATATCATCGTCATGACGGTTAATAAAAATGCCGCGACAATCAGATTAATAATAACCGATTTTATCCGGTCCTGAATCCACAGTTTGAACGTCATTGCGGAAAAACCGTATTTTTTCTCTACGACAAATTCTTTGTACAGCTCGAACGGCAGAGAAACGACAGCCCCCGGCACTGATGCAAAGAAAGCAAACAGCAGCGTTGTCCAGTACACGTTGCCCGTTCCGTTCCATAATTCGGAAAACAGCCGCGGGTAAAATCCGGAGAACAGGAGGAAAACGCCGAACACCGTCGTTACGATGTTTTCGGGGATGAACGACCTGTATTTCGCGTCTTCATACTCGCAGGTTCTCGTCTGGTCTTCAACCGTAATATATTCGGCCAGCTCCTGCGGAATTTCGCGGCCGTGTTTCCGGCGGAAAGAAAAATCGACATATTCGAGCCACTGGTTCAGGCAGAACGAACAGGCAACACCAATACAATAGATGACAACAAACATATTTGAAAACTGCATGATATCACTATACCGCTTTCCCTGCCCGCTGTGCAAAGACTACAGTACTTTTTTCCCGCCGATGAACAGTTCCCTGACTTTTCCCGTGAGCACCATACCGTCGAACGGAGTTGCTTTTCCCTTGCTCAGGAATACGGAACTGTCGACCGTCCATTTTTCTTCAGGATCCGTGAGGACCAGATCCGCGTCGCAGCCGGAGACGAGCAGTCCTTTGTTAAGATGCAGAATCCTTGCGGGGTTGGCGGACATAAGCTGCGACAGTCTTTTTGCGCTGAGCTGACCTTCCGCAACAAGTACCGTATTGCATACGGCGTAGGCGGTTTCGAGCCCCGTAAATCCCGGAGCGCCGGCAGCTTTGTCGCCGGACGTATGCGGCGCATGATCAGTAGAGATTACGTCGACAGTACCGTCCCGCAGCCCCTCGAGCAGAACAACGCGGTCGTCTTCGCTGCGGAGCGGAGGATTCACGAGCGCGCGGATAAACGGCTCGTCGGTACCGCACAGCGCAAGATGATGCGGCGTGACTTCGCACGTTATACGAAAGGATTGTTCCGCGCGCGGCGGCGGCGTGTAACGCGTACCTTCAACCGCCGCGTCGTATGCCGCATCGGCTTCATCCGCGGCATAATCGGCTTCCTCGTCGCGGATACTGTCTTTCGCAGCGCGGACTGCGTCCATAGCTGCAGCCGTACTCACATGCGCTATATGAACGTGGCAGCCTGCTTCGCGTGCAAGTGTAATGTTGCGCAGCGTCGCGGTATTCTCCGCCAGGGCAAGCAGATCGTCAGCCTGCGTGAGCAGCATCTCGATTTTATCGAGCACCGCGTCGGGGATGTCATCCTCATCGGCAGCGGTACCCCACGCCGGCAGGTGATACTGTTCCATAATTTTCAGCGCTTCCTGACGGTACGGCTTCGCTGCTTCCGCAAGCGAAGGATCTTCGCTGTGGCAGCTCACAATAAGGCCGAGCTTCGCCGCTTTGCGCATTGCGTCGAGCATGACGGCGGCACTCGCCACTTCATGACCGTCTTCCGTGATAAGCGGAACGTGCGACGGATCGAGAGAATCGATATGACTCGCATCAGATCCGCCGAAATCCCTCGTAATGCTTACGGACTGAATGAAATTCGCCAGATTGAGAGACGCGGCTTCTCCGTCGATGCTCAGCGCCATATCGCGCGAAGAGACGACAGGAGTCGTATTCGGCATGGCGACGACCGTACCGAAACCGCCTGCGACAGCGGCGTGAAGGCCCGTATTCAAATCCTCCTTCTGCGTCTGTCCGGGATAGCGGAAATGCGCATGCATGTCGATGAACGCAGGCGACAGCGTAAGTCCGCCTGCGTCGTGATACTCGACGGCACAGTTCGTATATCCGTCTTCCGCAAGGACGGAAAGTGCAAGCGCCTCCACCGTTTTTCTGTTCGTAAAATAACCGGTGTATACAGCGCGTATTTTGTCGTCAATCACGAGCAGCGCTCCCGGCGTATCGGTTGATTCGTCCAGAAGGCGCGCGTTATAAATAAGAAGCGCGTTTATCATGTACGCGTCTCCACGGGATTTCCCCCTTCGCCCGCGGTATACAGCGCATCGCAGTATTCACAGCGGTACAGCGCCTTTTTCTTGTCAACGAGCAGAAACGTCGACGGAACATAATGCTCGGTGGCGGTTATGCAGCGTGGATTTTTGCACTGAAAAACGTTCTGCACGCGCGTGGGAAGCTCCATTTTTATTTTTCGTATGATCTTTTCGTCTTTAATAATATTCACGCAGATGTTCGGATCGATAAACCCGAGTACGGAAAAATCAATATCGATGATGTTGTCGACTTTAATAATGTCTTTCTTTCCCGTCTTCTGCGACGGAACGTTCATAATAAGCGCGGCCGTAAACGGCGCCCCCTCGAGTCCGAGCCATTTGAATATTCTCCAGCCGCAGCCTGCACGGATATGGTCGATGACAAGACCGTTTTTAATCGTATCTACGTTCATTTAATAATCCTCCGTTCTTTACAGACATCCTGTAATTTTTGAGATGAGCGCCATGCGCGCGTACATGCCGTATTTCACCTGTTTGAAATACGCCGCGCGAGGATCGTCGTCGACAGCAGGAGAGATTTCATTCACGCGGGGAAGCGGATGAAGCACTATCATATCCTTCCGCGCGAGTTTCATTTTCGCTTTGTCCAGAATGTAGCTGTCCTTCAGGCGGATGTAATCCTGCTCGTTGAAGAAACGCTCCTTCTGAACGCGGGTCATGTACAGAATGTCGACTTTATCTATGACGTCTTCAAGGCGCGTCGCCGTTTCATACGCTATTCCGGCGGGAGCGAGCACGTTCTCCACAATATATTCAGGTATCGTCAGCTCGGGCGGGCTTATGAAAATGAATTTGCTGCCTTTATACCGGCACATCGCCTGCACGAGACTGTGTACGGTACGCCCGAATTTGAGGTCCCCGCAGAAACCTATCGTATGCCCTTCAAATCCGCCGCGCAGCTGTCTGATAGTCACCAAATCAGTAAGCGTCTGCGTCGGATGAAAATGTCCGCCGTCTCCCGCATTGACTACAGGACACGCGGAATATTCGCTTGCCAGAAGAGCTGCACCTTCCTTCGGAGTCCTCATAGCGATGATGTCCACATACGACGACACGACGCGGATTGTGTCGGCAAGCGTTTCGCCTTTCGACGCCGAGCTGCTCTGCGCGTCGGCGAAACCTTCCACGGAACCGCCCAAATGGAGCATCGCCGCTTCAAACGAAAGGCGCGTCCTGGTGCTCGGCTCAAAAAAAAGTGTCGCGAGAATTTTCCCGCGACACACATCCTGAAAAGCAACCGGATCAACAATCATCTGTTCTGCAAGCGAACAGATTTCATCGATTTCTTCCACTGAAAGGTCATCCGGTTCAATAAGGTGACGTCCTTTTAACATGACAAAATCCTCCAGGCATTTTTCCGAGTATATCACAAATCAGAGCAGGTGTAAACAAAAGCTGTTTTTCGCGGACAGACGATGTTGAAGGAGAATTCTTAATATGATATGGTAAAAATATTTATACGCCTGCATCTGTTCAGAGAGCAGGACGCAAACATCCGGTGAGGGAGGACTAACGGGATATGGATACGGCAATATTACAAAATCGTCTGCTTACAGTGACGATAAACGACGAAAACGGCCTGAAAAAACGGTTCGTACGAATGGGCACGGTCGGTCAGGTTCAGCTGGCCGGCGGACCGGCTTTCTGCGCAAGGGAATACGCGGACACTACTCCCGGCGGATACGGGCTGGCGGAGGAATTCGGGATCGACGAACCGCTAGGCTATGATGAAGCCGGAGAAAACGGCGTTTTCCTGAAACCCGGCGTCGGCTGGCTCAAAAAATCGGGCGGAGCGCCGTATCACTTCGCGACGGACTACCGGCTGGAATCCCCCGGACATCTGGAAGTGCGGTCGGGCAGCGACTGGAGGGAAGCTGTTTGGGAATCCGCACAGGGAAACGGATACGACTGCCGGTTGAAGAAGAGCTACAGGCTGGAAGGCGACCGGCTTATCACTGAAAATACATTCGTCAACTGCGGCAGCCGGCCTTTTGCCGTTACGGAGTACTGCCACAACTTTCTTTCCATCGGCGGAATACGGTTTCCGGAAGGATACAGGTTGTCATGGCTGCACGGAACAGGAGCGGAGCAGGCGGACAGCCTGCTTCAGTTTTCATCATATCCCGGCTATCTGTCCTTTTCCGGAGAGGAATGCGCGGGCGTTACCGGTTTCGCGCTTTCCTGCGGACAGTGGGAAGTCGACGAGACAGTAGACTTCGAGGTGATAAAAACCGCCATATGGGCAATGCCTCACGTCGTCTCGGTCGAGCTTTTCAAACGGATTTCTCTGGAACCGGGAAAAGAAGCGCACTGGTCGAGAATCCACCGTTTTTACGGAAAACAGTAGAAAAGAATTGTGACACGAAAGAAGCTTACGTATATAATGAAGTCATGACAGATTCAGAAATGTTAAAATTACAAAACGGCAGCGATATCCGCGGAACGGCCGTCGAAGGCGTGGAAGGCGAACACGTCAATCTTACGGAAGACGCGTGCAACCGCATAGGTCAGTCATTCGCATTGTGGCTCGCCGCAAAACTCGGAAAACCGGCAGCGTCGCTTAAAATCGGCATAGGACGGGACGCCCGCATCTCCGGTCCCGCGCTCGGAACTGCGGTTGCGCACGGACTTGCGGCGCAGGGCTGTACGGTCGTCGACTGCAAACTCGCAACGACCCCTGCAATGTTCATGTCCGTCGTATTCCCCGAAACGAAATACGACGGCGCCGTAATGATGACGGCGAGCCATCTTCCGTTCAACCGCAACGGCATCAAATTCTTCGATAAAGACGGCGGACTCGAACACGAGGACATAACTGCGGTTCTTGAGAAAGCGTGCAGCCTTCAGGTGACAAAGGCCGACATTTCAAAATGCGGCACGTTTGCGCTGCTGCCGCTTTACGCAAATCATCTGAAAAACACCATCTGCAGGGAGCTTAACACGGACGAGAGCAGCAGACCTCTCAGAGGACTCAGAATCGTCGTCGATGCGGGAAACGGCGATGCGGGATTCTTTGTAAGCAGCATACTGAATCCGCTCGGCGCGGACACGACGGGAAGTCAGTTTCTTGAGCCGGACGGCATGTTCCCGAATCACATTCCGAATCCGGAAAACAAAGCGGCCATGGAAGCGGTGCGAAGCGCGACCGTTAATAATCATGCGGACCTCGGACTCATATTCGACACTGACGTCGACCGCATGTCGGCAGTCTTCCACACGGGGGCGGAAGTGAACCGCGACGCAATCATCGCGCTCGTCTCCGCAATCATCGCACCGTCTTACCCGGGCGGAACCGTCGTCACCGACTCCGTAACGTCGGACAGGCTCACCGTCTTTCTGCAGAACGTGCTCGGTATGAAACACCTGCGCTACATGCGCGGATATAAAAACGTAATAGACAAGTGCAAAGAGCTCAACGCGGAGGGAATTGTTTCGCCGCTTGCGATGGAAACGTCGGGACACGGAGCGCTCAAGGATAATTATTATCTCGACGACGGTGCGTTTCTTGCCGTAAAACTGATAATCGCGGTCGCGCAGGCTGCAAAGCAGGGGAAAAAAATCGACAGCCTCATTTCAAAACTTCCGCCGCTCGTGGAGGAAGGCGAATACCGTTTTAAGATTAACGCGGACGACTTCAAAACATACGGCAGCAGCGTGCTTGCAGAATTCAAGGCGCGCGCGGAACGTGCCGGATACGACATGCCCGAATCATATGAAGGAATCCGCATTTCGTTCCACGACAGCGGCATACAGGGATGGATGCTGCTCCGCATGAGCCTGCACGATCCTGTCATGCCCCTCAACATCGAAGGCGGCCGACAAGGGGACCTCGCAAAAATCGCCGAAATCGCGCGGAACCTGCTGCAGGGATTCGACAAACTCGACATGTCGTGTCTGAAATAATTACCGGTGTTTCCAAAACTAAAGGGAAAGTACAAGTTTTACACAGCCGTAGGGAGAATCGGAATACGAGAGGAAGTCGCCGATAATTCCGGCGGCGTACGAGGACACGCCGCTGAGACGACGGGCTTCGTATAATCCGTCGGTTTTAGTTTCACCCGATACGACGAGCGGATTGATGTACCGCTGTTTCACTTTGAGCGACACGCAGAAATGACCGGGGAGAGGTTCGTCCGTATGTTCTATATGCGTCATTGTACGGAACGTGCGGAACAGACGTTCAAATTCTTCATCTCCCGAATATGCATCGAACAATCCTATCACATCAGCCTCGCTGCGAGTGTAGCAGTCGTCTTCGGAGAGCAGTCCCAGTTTCATTGCTCTATTAACAATTTCGGCAAGCAGCTGAAGCGTAAGTTTGTTCTCGTTGAGCTGGAGCACGTGCCCGGTGTTGCAGAACCTTTGGCAGTAGTCTTCCGCAATATGCAGCGTACGGAACCCGAGCTCCGGTTTTCCGTCTTCGCTGCGGCAAAGCACTATGTCGTTATACGCGGTGGCGACGTCTTCAAGCGTCCAGCTGCCTTCGAGCGCCATGCCCGACGGAAACATATACTCGAGACGGTCCGCCGAAAGCTGCGGCACTTCGTTGTCGGCAACGGGATATTTGTGGTAGTCCGCGACCTGCTCAGCCGGGAGCCCGTCCCGGTCAAGCAGAGCACGGAGCGCTTTGTCGTCTTTTACCATGCGGATATTCGCGTCTTCGGTGCTTTCCTGCGTAAGGGCGTCGCCTTTTCTGAAATCAGCGACATGACTGAAAACGGGCGAAGAAACGTCGTGGAGCAGCCCTGCAAGCGTCTGGGCTTTGTCGTGCGTAAAATGCCAGATGATGAGCGCGACGCCCGTGCTGTGGTCGAGGCGGGAATAATAAAACCGGTTGCGGTACAGCGGAGTCCAGTCGGTGCCGCAGAGAAGACCTACGCCCGCGAGCCTCCGCAGAAGAGGAAGTTCCGTATAATCGCGGAGAAAGTCGGGAAAATCAGGCGAAAGTATTCTGTAATAATCATCTACGGAAGGCACGAAAACCGCAGGATGCATAGTAAGCATTGCATCCCACGTAAGTGCACTGAACTGATTTTTGGGCATAAATAAAATATACTATTTTTTTACCGGTGCGGATTTCGTGTCTTTTGCAATCTCAACAACACTCGTCACGATTCCCGCCAGATTCTGAATATCCGACGGAATAATGATCTTCGTCGCCTGCCCGTTCGCGGCCTTTTCGAACGCTTCGAGGCTGCGCAGTCTGATAAGCGCTTCGTCGGCAGCCACGTCCTTTATCATCTGAAGTCCCTGCGCGGTCGCCTTCTGCACTTCAATTATTGCCTGTGCCTCGCCTTCCGCCTTTTGAATCGCAGCTTCCTTCTGCGCTTCGGCCGCAAGAATAACGGACTGTTTCTGACCTTCCGCAACGAGAATCGCACTCTGCTTCTGGCCTTCCGCAATAAGTATCTGCTGGCGGCGCTCACGTTCGGCGCGCATCTGTTTTTCCATCGCTTCTTTGATTGCTTCGGGCGGAATAATATTTTTTACCTCAACCCTGTTCACCTTTATGCCCCACGGGTCGGTCGCCTCGTCGAGTATGCTGCGCATCTTCGTATTGATGACATCCCGGCTCGTAAGCGTCTCGTCAAGTTCAAGATCGCCGATTATGTTGCGGAGCGTCGTCGCGGACAGATTCTCAAGCGCGCTGATGGGGTTTTCCACGCCGTACGTATACAGTTTCGGATCGGTTATCTGAAAATAGATAACGGTATCTATCATCATCGTGACGTTGTCTTTCGTGATGACGGGCTGAGGCGGAAAGTCGAGTACTTTTTCCTTAAGGCTCATTCTGTTCGCGACGCGGTCGATAAACGGAACCTTTACGTGAAGACCCGTGTTCCACGTCGAAATATACGCGCCGAGCCGTTCCAGAACCGCAGCCTGAGACTGCGGAATAATACGGATATTGGCGATGACGAGTATCATCACAATCACTATAATAACAACGATTACATAAACGGACATTTCACACCCCTTCTGAAAATAATTATTTTCCCACAGCCTCAACTGTCACCGTATTGCCCCGCACGCTTATTATTCTGCAGACAGTTCCCTCGTCGAGTTCCTTTCCGTCCTTACTTTCTGCAGGCCAGTAAGTCCCGTTGCATTTTACTTCCCCCTTTGCAAACTGCGTTATTGCCTTTGTCACCGGAACAGTCAGCCCGATAACGGCATTGACATTCGTCCTGTTTTCTTTCCGCCCCTGCATCTTTTTAAGGAGAAGCGGACGGGTAAGGACGAGCAGCACGCAGGAAAGAACGACGAAAATCAACACCTGCCAGCGGAACGGCAGCGGAGTCATTGAAACAAAAATTGTTATAAACGCTCCGCACGCAAACCAGAGCGTCGTCAGGGTCAGAGTAAAGGATTCGACGACAACGCAGACAATCATCACTCCGACCCAGAACCAGGGAAGATTATTCAAAATCCACATACCGGCATCATTCATACCGATTAGTATAGCACAGATTGCCGGAATATCAATACGGCTTATAGTAAAACCGCGTCACTTAATCGTTCGGACGTACGTAGAATTTTCCGAGTATCTGCTGGGAATGTACAATATTAATAAAAGCGTGCGGATCGGTTTCTTTGATTTTCTTTGTCACTGCGCGCACGTCGTCGCCGGAGACGACGGAATAGAGCATATCCCGCCGGGTGTTTCCGTAGCAGCCAGTCCCGGTAAAGAGCGTCGCATCGTGGTTCGTCGTGTCGTGAATCGCTTTGTAAACGTCCGCAGCTTTGTCGGTGATGACGAACATCGTCACCTTCTGATACCGTTTGTATACGGTATTCAGCATCTGCGTCGACGTAAACTGGAATAATATGGAATACAGAGCGCGGTTCCAGCCGAACATGATTCCCGCCGCACAGAGAATGGCCGCGTTGAAAATGAGAATATAGTTCCATGCGTCTTTACCGAATTTTTCCGAGATGAAAATCGCGATAAAATCGGTGCCTCCGCTCGTCGCACCGGCGAGCAGGCAGAGATATACGGCAACCGAACTCAGCAGGCCGCCGAACACAGAGGCAAGAAGCACGTCCTGGGTAATGTTGAATCCCGGCAGAATATCAGTAAGTACGGACGAAAGTACGATCATAAGGCACGAGTACAGCGTGAACCGCCTGCCTATGTATTTGAAGCTGATGACGACGGGCACCGAATTCAGCAGAATAACTATAGGGCTGTACGGAATTTTCAACGAGAAATACTGTTCGGCGACGCGCTGGATAAGCAGTGCAAGTCCCGTAAATCCTCCGGGAAACAGATTGCCGGCCCGGACGAACGTCTTTATATTGACAGCCATAAGCAGGGCCCCGCAGCATATCAGAAATATGCGCTTAACGTATACACCCAGACCGCCGAGAGCTCTTTCCGAAATTGTTCTGATTTCCTGCTGCATAGTATAAAGATATAGTATTTCAAACGAACAGGCAAATAGTTGTTGACGCCGGAGTTCATTGCACTTATTCACGATATCATGTATTGTCAAAATCCGGGGTTATGACATGAAATTCGGTACACCGTCCTTCTATAAAAGAGCGCTTGCCATCGCGCTGCCCGTAATGGCCCAGCTGTTAATTCAGAATCTCGTATCGCTCATCGATAATTTTATGGTTGCGGGACTCGGCGACATAAAAATGTCGGGAGTCAACGTCGCAGGGCAGATAAACTTCATATTTCTCGTACTTGTGAACAACGTACTCTGCAACGGCGGCGGCATATTCATGTCGCAGTATAAGGGCGCGCGCGACAAAAACGGCATGCAGCAGGTGTTCCGTTACAAACTCATCGTGTGCCTCATAACGGCTGTTGCGTTCACGGCGTTCTGTGCGATAAACCCCGCGCCGGTGCTCGGTCTTATGGTGCGCGGAAATTCTGCGGCGGCGGCAATAGTCGCGGAAGCGGCGGCATACGAACGCGTCATCGCATGGACGTGGATTCCGATGGTCATAACGACCGCAATCACTTCGTCCCTGCGGGAAACGGGGGAAGTGCGCATTCCGCTCATCATCTCCGTCGTCGCGACGTTAATCAACACAATCGGGAATTATATTCTCATTTACGGAAATTTCGGCGCACCGAGACTTGAAGTAACGGGCGCCGCAATCGCCACAATCATCGCACGTGCAGTGGAAGTAATCACGTTTATTGTATACATCAACGTAAAGCGTCCCGATTTCTTCACGCACGTACGCGACATATTCAAAGTCAAACTGAGTCTCGTCGGCACGATTCTCGCAAAATCGGCGATGATTGCAGTCTCGGAAATGGCATGGGTCGGATCGGAAACAGTTTCGACCGCGCTTTACAACAGCAGAGGCGGAGCGGAAATCGTTTCGGGGATGGCCGCGGGATTCGCAATTGCGAATCTTTTTTTCATAAGCTTTTCGGGCATATTCACCGCGACCGGCGTCATCATGGGAACGACGCTCGGAGCCGGTAAACTCGAAGAAGCACGTGAACAGAAAAGCTGGATTGAAAACGGCTCCGTCATATTCGGCATTTTCTTCGGCCTGCTCGGATGCGCGAGCGTTCTGCTCATACCGTTCGTATACGCCAATCTCAGTACGGCCGCACGTGCGGTTTCGCGCGGACTCGTATTCACGGCGGCTGCATACATGCCGCTCTGGTGTCTTGCAAACTCACAGTTCGCGGTCTCCCGCACGGGAGGAGACACGACAATGGGCGTCATCGTCGATCTTACCGCAAACTTCCTCATCTATCTGCCGGGAATGTTCCTGCTCACGAAGTTCACCGCGCTCGGTCCTGTGGCAATGTATGCGATAGTCAAACTGTCGGACGTTGAGAAAATTATAGTCGCCTCGATATGGCTCAAAAAAGAGCGCTGGCTCAAAAACCTTGCAGCAGAAAATGCCGTGTAAGCATTATCAGTCTGTATCGGACTTCTACAGGCGGAAATTCGGTGCAAAAATATACAAGCTTTCCATCGATGCAGGCTGCACCTGCCCCACACGCGACGGAACAAAAGGAACGGGCGGATGCATTTTCTGCTCCGCCGCGGGATCGGGGGATTTCGCGGCACCGCGCGGGCTGTCCGTTGCACAGCAGATTGCACGGGCAAAACTGCTCGTACAGCAGAAAAACAGAAACGGCAGATACATTGCCTATTTCCAGAACTTTACGAATACGTACGGCGATCCGGCGGCGCTTGAAGCAGAATACCGCGAGGCGATTGCCGCCCCTGACATTGCAGGCATTTCAATCGCAACGCGTCCTGACTGTCTCGACGGCGGCATATTGAACCGCATCGCATCGCTGTGCAGCACGACGTTCGTTACGATTGAACTCGGACTGCAGACAACGAACGAACACACAGCCCGGTACATACGCCGCGGATATGAGAACAGCGCATATGACGACGCGGTACGCAGAATACACAATGCCAATCCGTCGATACACGTCGTCACGCACGTTATTTTCGGGCTGCCCGGAGAGAACGACGCGGATATGCTTGAAACAGTACGTCATTCGGTACGGGCAGGTACAGACGGGATAAAAATCACCGTTCTTTACGTACTGCGGGGAACGGCACTTGCAGAAGAATACGGAGCCGGAAGATTCCGCTGTATGGAAATGGAAGAATATTTCGATATAATATCCCGTGCGATTGAACTGCTGCCGGAAAACATCGTAGTACACAGGCTTACGGGCGACGGCGCGAAACGCCTTCTCATTGCACCGTTGTGGACTGCTGACAAACACGTTGTCCGCAACGCAATGGAGCGCTGGTTCGACGCGCACGATGTTCTTCAGGGCAGGAACGGGGCTGTCCCGTAAATTTCCGGGACGGACTGCTGAATTTGCGGTGCTACTGCTGAAGGCGTTTCAAATCATTCTGCAGCACTGCGCTGTCGCTTACCTGCAAAAGTCCCTGCTGTACGGCATTAAGTGCGCCCTGCCTGTCGCCCGAGTTGTACAGAGTGGCGGCTCTGTTATGCACTTCCGCAGCGTAATTTCTGCGGTATATGCTGCGCTGATTTGCGAGCACGCCGGCATCCGGGAGCGCCTGCAGTCCACGTTCGAGCAGCGCCGCAGCATCAAGCCATGCGCCGGTATCCGCTATATTCGCGGCTGCGTTCGAATACGCAAAGGCCGCAAGCTTTACGTATTCGTTTTCGGGAAGTGCCGGTTTATTTCGGGTAATCAGCGCGAGCGCTTCGGTAAGCGGCTGAGTCGACACGGCGTAGTTCAGGCTGTTTACGAGTGTCCCTTCGTACATGTCCCTGTAATCGCCTTCATCAAGCCGGGGCCGGTATTTTTCCAGAACGGCGAACGAACCGTCATAATCATTATCTTTCATGTACCTGTTGAGGATATTGCCGACAGCAGCAGACGCATATGAGTGGTACACAGGCGAATCGCCGAACAGTTCCTCCGCCTGTGCCACGAGCGCAAGACCGTCCTCATCTTTTCCTTTGTCAGTGCAATCGACCGCAGCGTTATACACGCACTGAAAAAACGTCGTAAGCGACAGGGATGAATTGTCCTGAAGCTTCACCGCGTCGACGGCGAGTCCTATTGTTTCGTAATCTTTCTTCTGCTGCTGCAGCATCGACATACGGTTGTTGTAAATAAGCGAAATAATGCGGCGGTCGTCGACGTTGCGGCGGTTCGCATAATTCTTCGCCGGAACCGTCACGTATTTTTTCCGCGGCGACGAACCTGACGACAGCTCTTTTTTCACGCCCGGATCAAATCCGTACGGATTCGTCGTTTCCACGTCGATGTTCCGTCCTCCGGTACTCACCGTGCAGAACGCATGAAGCGGCGTTTCCACCGCAACGACAGGAATCCCCTGGCGTTTCATAAAATACATGAACAGAATGCCGGACGACACGCAGTTGTAAACGCCGGAGGTAATCGCGGTATCCACGCGCGTCTGCGTGTCGGAATACGACGAAAGAAGATTTTCATACAGTAATGAAAGCGCCTTTTCCGCGCGGCCGGCGGCGTCACCGCCTTCGGAAATCTGCGGAGCCGCTGCCGCATACGCCTCGTGCAGCTTTTCAAGCAGCAGGGGAATCTCCTCCTCCGAAGCGCCTGACGCTATAAGCGCGGTGCGGGCAAACAGTTCCGCATCCATTACCCCGCCTGTGACAGCCTCGCCGGGAATGCGCGGATCCGCAGCGAATCTGACGACAGAAACGGACGCCGTTTCCCGGGACGCCGTCTGCAAAGACGCCGCCCCCTGAGACGGCAGAGCGGAGCAGAATGATACAGATACAATAAACGGAAGCAACCGTTTCACAGAAAAGTTCATATTCATCATTATATTCAAAAGTATTTTCATAATCCACCACAGAATATATACTGACGGTATGGATAACGACTATATCGGACAGAAAAGAACTGCGGAGGTGTTTCCCCCGGTTCTTCATGCTTGCGGAAAAAGGCGCATAGCCGTATGAAAATCGACCGCCTGCTCGCAGTCACCATCTATCTGCTCAATCACGAAAAAACAAGCGCGTCCGCGCTGGCCCGGCAATTCGAGGTTTCCGTACGGACAATCCAGCGCGACATCGAGTCGCTTTGCCTCGCAGGCATCCCCGTAGCGGCAGAATACGGTGCGGACGGCGGATATGAAATACTGGATACGTTTCATCTTGAAAAACAGACGGTGAATCAGTCCGACTATCAGTATATCGTAACGGCGCTGCAGGCACTCGTGTCGGTATCAGGCGACAGAAGCGCGGCAGGCGTACTCGAAAAAGTACAGGCTGCGTCGGAAATATACGCTGATTCGGACAGAAAAAACGCGGCAACGGACGCACACTCCCCCGGAACGGAATTGCAGCTCGATTTGAGCATCGCCCTTGAGAATCCGGGCATAAGCAGCACTATTTCCGTCATACGCGACGCCGTGCGGAAAGGGATGCAGCTCGAATTTCTGTACACCAATTCAGCAGACGAAACAAAACTGCATACCGTCGATCCGGTATTCGCCGTATTCAAGTGGTATGCATGGTATCTGATTGCATGGTACGAACGGAAACAGGCATACTGCATGTTCAAACTCATACGAATGCAGAACGTGCACATAACCCGCACTCCATTAACAAAAAAACACGACGCTGAAAAAGTACGCCGCGGACTTGACGAACAGCAGGATACACGGAAATACATCGAACTAAAACTCCGCGGGGAGGCGTCTATAAAAATGAAGTGCCTTGAATACCTGCACGGAACCGTTACAGAAGAATATCCCGACGGCAGTTTTATGCTCTCGGCAGCCTTTCCCGAAGAAGAGTATTACTGGTACTGTACGCTGCTCGGATTCGGAACAAAAGTACGCGTGCTGGAACCGCCGGAACTTATCGAGCGGATACGGAACGACTGCGCGGCACTGACGGCATTGTATCAAAACAGGAGCGATTGAATGTATGTATGACATACAGCTGTCGTACATTGTGCAGTATACTCTGTAATCAGAGTGAGGTGCGTATGAAAGATGTATATGCAGAATGTCCTGTTTTTGAAAACGACATGTTCCGGCTCAGGCTTATACAGGAAACAGATGCGGAAGATTTACTTTCCGTTTATTCCGACCCGCGTGCAGTCCCGCTGTTCAACAGCGACAACTGCAACGGAGATGATTTTTACTACCGGACAATAGAACGTATGAAACAGGCTGCCGCGTTCTGGGAAGATTCCTACCGCAGCAGATGGTTCGTACGGTGGACAATCATAGACAAATCAACCGGAAAGGCCGCCGGAACGATAGAATTATTCCGTCGGGACAGCGATGACTTTTTTACGGACTGCGGCCTGCTCCGGCTCGACCTGGGCAGCCGGTACGAAACGCAGGAAATAATCACCGGAATCATACAGCTGATACTTGCACCTGCATACGAATTGTTCGGCTGCAGCATGATTGCGACAAAAGCGGTACCGGCAGCTGCCGGACGGAGGCGGGCGTTGGAACAGGCAGGATTCCGTCTGACGGAACAGCCGTTGAAGGGACACGACGGCACGGAATACGGCAGTTATTATTATCGGACAAAGGAGCGCATATGACCGTCTTTTTATATGTGACGGATACGCTGGCAGACTGGGAAATCGCATTTCTGACTGCCGAACTGTATTCAAAACGGTTCTTCGCCGATAAAAGAACAGACTGTAAAATCGTGAAGACCGGAATGACGGACGAACCGGTAACAACGATGGGCGGCATGAAAATCATTCCCGACTGTACGGTCGACGATATCGTACTGAAAGACGGCGACATGCTTGTTCTTCCCGGCGCAGATACATGGCTGTCACCCGTACACGACCGTATTCTTGAAATTGCGGACAAACGGATACAGGCAGAGCTGCCCGTCGCGGCCATATGCGGAGCAACGGCAGGACTTGCACGGACAGGCGCGCTGAACCGCAGAAAGCACACAAGCAACGACGTTTCGTTTTTAAAACAGACCGTCCCGTCTTATACCGGTGAACCGTTGTATGTACAGGATTCTGCCGTTTCGGACCGGAACCTCGTGACCGCGTCGGGACAGGCACCTCTTCTGTTTGCGTATGAAATACTGAAACTGCTGCACGTATTCCGTCCCGACACGCTTGAAGCGTGGAAAAACCTGTATCTCACGAACGAGCCGGTATATTTTTACAGGCTCATGCAGTCACTGTCTGTGCAGCAATAAGAATGATGCACCGCTGACGCGGAGTTTTATACTTATCAGGAGGAGATGTTATATGTCGGACACATTTGATTTTAAAAAAGAGTACAGGGATTTGTACCTGCCGCCGAAAAAACCGGTCGTCATAGACGTTCCGGAAATCACCTGCATCGCGGTTAACGGAACGGGCGACCCGAACACGTGCGCGGCATACAAAAACGCGATGGAAGTACTGTACGGACTCTCGTACTCAATCAAGATGAGCAAAATGTCGGGCACGCAGCCTGCGGGATATTTCGACTACGTCGTTCCGCCGCTCGAAGGATTCTGGATGCTCGGCGACGGCGGGTTCGATTACGACGGGCTCAGAATCATCGACAAAAATAAATTCGTATGGACGAGCTTTATCCGTCAGCCGGAATTTGTTACGCAGGAAGTATTCGAACGCGCAAAGGAAGCGCTTCTGAAGAAAAAAAGCGGCGTCGATTTATCCTCAACGGCGCTCGTCACTTTCGCCGAAGGACTGTGCGTCCAGATTATGCATACAGGCACGTACGACTCGGAGGCGGATGACATCAGACGTATGCACTCGTTCGCGGAAGAAAACGGATACGTACCCGACTTCACGAACGGGCGGCGGCACCATGAAATATACCTCGGCGATCCGCGCAAAACCGCGCCGGAAAAACTGCGCACGGTAATCCGTCATCCGGTGAAGAAGACAGCTGCGGTTTGAACAAACGCCGGCAATAGGATATGATAGCTTCACCGGGGTTATACATGGAAATTACCGAAAAGTATCCGCCTGTACAGCTGCTTGCCGCTGTTGCTGTTTCCGCCGCATCGCTGATCGCGTCGTACTTTCTGTCGAATTTTATAATGCAGCGGCTCGTCACGGTGATTTCCGGATTCGCATACCCGGTCGGCGGATTTCTCTGCATGTGGTTTACGTTTACCTGCCTTTTTCTGCTCGGCTGCAAAACCGGCATAACGACGGAGCAGTGCCGCCTTATCCCGGTAAAACTTTCCGCGCGCTGGATTATTGCTGCGTTCGTTGTCCCAGCCGCCGCGTATGCGGGGTTTGCACCTTCCGCGCAGGTCACGTTCAGCGGAAGTCTTTCCGACATATTGTATACTGTCTTTTTTGCGGGAATCGGCACGGCAGTCGCGGAAGAGGGCGTATACCGCGGAATTATGAAAACGGCGATCGGACGCAGATGGGGAACTCCCGCGGCGGACATTCTTCCGGCCGTCGTCCAGGCAGCGCTGTTTATTATTCTGCAGAAAGCGGGATTCCGTTACGCATGCAGCGCCGCAGTTTTCTTCCTTGCACAGGGACTGTTTTTATCGATTATAGTCGACAAAAGCGGAAGCGTCTGGAACGCGGCGGCCGTGCGCGCCGTATGGAACATACTTTTTGCCGGAACGATTATTCTCATACCGGAACATAACACGGAAGTGATGCTGTGGTCGGCGGCGGTATTTTCAACCGCGGCAGCACTCATCGCAGTGCATGATTCGGCGGCTCAATAGCCGTCCGACATCTCCCTGTTATTGTCTTTGATGCAGAGTTCATCGTACACGAGACTGCGCTTGCGTAGTTCTTCCTTCAGCTGCTTCGGGAACGGCATGTTGCGCCAGAAAATTCCGCGCACTTCCTTATCGAGCCGCTGAACGCCGGTAGATTCTTTCATCATCCACAGAAGGTAATCCTCAATGAAAAACTGCTTAAGGTCTCCCTTGAGTTTCTGGCGGTCTATAAACTGATAATATTGGCCCGTGAGGCCTTCTTCCATCCAGTAGTACGACGCCTTTTCCTTCGCAACCTGCCAGCGGAGATCCGCAACAGCCGTAAGGACGGCAATGCGCAGATCTTTCGGGTACATCGGAATAACAATACGGCCGCGGCTCGTGACAAGATTGTAGCGGTCGAACGGCTGCCAGCAGAATCCCTTGTCGCCGTACGTCGGAACGAGCAGAATGTACGGGATTATGCGGTTGGGGACGTTTTTGTGAATGCGGCAGAACGCTCCCGGGTCAACCGACTCAACCCAGCGCAGAACTTCGAGCACGTTCTCGCGCGTGCCGGTTCCATTTTCCGTGCAATGATAGAATTCGCGCGTAAAAATCGGAAACTGATTTCCCTGCCGGCCGACAGTAATTTTTGCCATCTGGCGGACTGTGTCGAACTCCGTTTTGAGATCACCGGTATTCATCTCCACAATATCGGGACCTTCCGCCAGCTTATTCTGAACACTGTCGTATATGCCTTTCGCCTCTTCATATTCCTTAAGAGCCTTCGCAAGGTCCTTGTCGTTGCGGGAGAGAGTATGCAGCTTTTCGCTTATGTCGGAAAATTCCTTTTTCTGTATTTCCGTATACGGTTCAGTGTGCTGGTCGAGTCCGATGCGGGACTGATGCGTGCAAATGTCGTCGATAAGCCTTTTGAGTTCGACCTCGAGCATATCGCGTTCGTGCTCTTTCATTGTAAGCGTATTTTCCGCACTCTGAAGTTTTCCGGAGTTTTTCGACTGCAGCTGCAAAAGACGGGATTGTTCCGCAAGTGAAGCTTCGTCCCCTGTCTTATTAATTTTGGGCGTATGGGCAGGCTCGTCGGTCATCGACGGCTTCATGCGTCCCGAAAGAATTTCCTTGAACCATTCGTCCATATACAATATGGGCTCGCCCGTCCGATTCTCCGTTATTATCCGGGAAAAAAACAGTTTCTGCTCCGGTTTGAACAGCGACGGAAGCAGAACGCCGAAACGCATAAGCATCCGTTTCGGCAAAGGCAGAGACACGCTTCCCGTCTTCGGCGACATGCCGCGCAGCAATTCCCAATACGCACTTATAATATTCTGTCTGTATACGGAGCGGTCTTTCGGGTCCTGACTTGTAAGATACTTTGAGAACTGCACGTGAACACGCTGTGCCGCTTCGTTTTCCCCGGAAAGCGCGGTTTTGTAATACGCCTTGTCGTCAAAAACCGATGAAGGCGCGTCGTTCAGAAGTTTTCCCGCAGGTCCGAATTCCCTGATGCTCAAGTCGACATCATGGATGTTTCTTGCTGAAAAATCATTACCAGCCGCAGGCTGATTCTTTTTCCCGGAAGATAAAACGCCGGTCGCTTTTTCAACGGCTTTGACATCAGGGACATCTTCAGGTTTTGATTTTTCCGCCTCTGCAAGGAGTGCAGCAATAGAAGGGTCAAGTTCCTGTTCGCTCATATCTTACTCCAACCTTTTGTTCCGTTATTATAACATGCACACTGTATTACCGCAACGCGAAAGAACCGGAACGAAGCGTTACCTCACCGCTTTCAAGCGTCCGCACCAGACCGTCATCAGTCTTTACAATAAGTTTTGCATCGTCGGTCACGCCCTGAACGACGGCAGTATAGTTTTTTTCGGCCTGATTAATAACGGGACTTACCGTAATTGTCATGCCGGTAAGAAGGGAACGTCTGCGGTATTCTTCCATCGCCGCCGCAATACCGCCGTCACCGACCGTATAAATGCCGAGCACGCCGGTTATAACGCCGGCGGCAAGAGCGCTGCGTTTCGTATCAGCGTTTCCGCCGTCGAGAACCGCACCCGCCACATCCGCGAGTTCGGGAGGAAAACTTCCCGGCAGGATATTTATGCCGATTCCCACGACTGCGGAATCTATACGTCCCGTTTCAAAATTAGTCACACCTTCCGCAAGAATGCCGCATACTTTTTTTCCGCGGAGAAACACGTCGTTCACCCATTTTATGGACGCGTCCGCTCCGTACACAATCTTCAGCGCCCGGCATACGGCAACGGCGGCCGACGCCGTAAGCACGGCGGGCGAGCTGATGCCTTTTTCCGGTGCGTAAATAATCGACAGGTACAAACCCGAACCGGGGGGTGAAAAAAAAGGACGACCGAGCCGGCCTCTCCCTGCAGTCTGCTGTTCCGCAATAATAACCGTGCCGTTAAGTTTACGTACGTCGGAAATTTCTGCGCAGAGGCGCCCCGCCTCCGCGTTCGTCGAGTCGATTGACCCGTACACCTTCACATGCGCGCCGACCCCGGACGGAACAAGAGCGGCGACGGATTCCTGCGAAAGCATATTTCCCGTTCCCGCAAGATGATACCCCCTGTTCGTCACCGCATCGACCCGTGCACCGTGAGCGCGCAGTACGTTCACGGCTTTCCATACGGCCTGGCGTGAAATACCGCAGCGTGCGGCAAGTTCCTCACCGGACACAAATCCGTCGCCGGTACGAGGTTCTGCCAGTTCGCGAAGCACGGAGTCTCTCGTCTTCACTCCTTCCCGCCCAGCATGGTAAAATCGCCGGCCGGACAGCAGAACGCAATGCCGCTGCCCGGTTTTTCAAGACATGAAAGTGTTTTTATTGAATCAAGGACGGCCTGTACCTTTTCTGCGCCGACAAGTATTACAAGCATCTCTTTTTCGGGTACGATTTCCATACCGAAAAATTTCGCGTCGCCCGGTTTAGCCGTGCCGCGTGCGTTAATAACAGTGCCGCCGCCCGCGCCCGCTTTCTTCGCCGCAGCCATTATGTCGTCGGCATATCCTTTATTCGCAATCACCGTTATCATCTGATGAGTCATTGTCTGAGCCATATAATCGTCTCCTCCGGCAACAACGCCGGCCTTCATAAAATACGTCGAATCAATCGTAAAAAGTACGCCGAAATCCCTGCGCTTCGTTTCCGATGCCGTCTCTATCGCTTTTAACACAACCTGTTTCTGTTCTTCGGAAACAAGAATATACACTATATCCTTCGATGTGTCTCCGAGAGCAAGCGCCTGAAGCAGACCGTTTGATGTAATATTACGTCCCATAACGACGGTACCGCCACCGGCACCCGCCGCTGTTGCTGTCCGCGTAATAAATTCCCCGCTGTCGTGCGGGACGACGCATACAAGCAGACTGAATGCTGTCATTTTTCAGTACCCCCTTTTCTATTTTTGTGTTTAAACACAAGACCGAGAATCTGTATCGCAATAAGCGGCATCATCGCAATAAGCGCTATGACGCCGAACACATCTCCGCTGCTGCCGCCGGCCTGCGACGCCCCGAGCGTGAAAGAAAGGACGAACGTCGAGCTGATCGGTCCCGAGGCGACGCCTCCCGAATCAAAAGCGATCCCCGTAAAAATTTTCGGACAGAACGGCATGAGAAGCAGCGCTATGATGTACCCCGGAACAAGAATGTACATGATGCTGAATCCGTTTATTGCGCGCACCATCGCAAGCCCGATTGCAACAGCGGCGCCGGCGGCAAGAAACACCAGAAGCGCTTTTCGTTTTATTGTGCCGCCGGAAATAGATTCAACCTGATCGGTCAGAACCCACACTGCAGGTTCCGCGCACACGACGACTGCCCCTATGAGCAGTCCTGTGCCAATCAGCAGAACGGACCACCATCCCCCGTACTGCGAAGCCTGCGCGCCGAGCAGTTCGCCGAGTCTTCGGCCTGCTTCCATAAATCCGCCGTTCACGCCCGTAAGAAAAATCACGAGTCCGACGAAAGCGTATATGAAACCCGTTACCATACGCTTTACCTGATGCGGAGGCATGTGAAGCAGCAGAATCTGAAACACAACGAACAGAGCGACAACCGGAAGAAGCGACAAAGCGGCCTCTTTCGTGACGGAAGGCAGCACCTGGATGAAGGCGTTCAACCCGAGTACGGCAGCTCCCCCGGAACCAGAATCAGACGCCTGAGGAGTTGCAACGACATGATGGGATAACAAAAACCCGTACAGAAGAACCGCCAGAATCGGTCCGACCGACGCCATACCCGTGAGGCCGAAGCTGTCGCTCTGCGAGTCTTCGTCCGCCTTGCCGGTTTTTGTCCGGACGGCTGATACGCCGAGGCCGAGCGCCATTATAAACGGTACGGTCATAGGCCCGGTCGTAGCGCCGCCTGAATCGAATCCGATGCCGACAAAACTCTGCGGTCCGAAAAAAGCAACAATAAAAACTATTACATATGAAATTGCAAGAATTATTTTTAAAGAAAGATGCAGCACCGTGCGGAGAAGACCTATCATAATGAACAGACCGACGCCCGTAGCCACCATTATTATAAAAAGCCGTTTATTAACAAGGGGAAAAACGGTGCGCACCTGGTCCGCCAGTACCTGAATGTCAGGCTCGGCGGCGGTAACAAGAAACCCCATAAAAAACGAAGCGATGAGCAGCAGCGGCAGATTTCGTTTTTTTGTTAATTCGGAACCGCACTGCTCACCGAGCGGTAAAATACCGATATCCACGCCTATCAGAAAAACAGTGAGACCGATTATCAGAAGGATTCCTCCGATAAGGAATCTCAGCATCAGACTCATTCCCAGCGGCGCTGCCGTCAGACCCAAAACAAAAACAATTGCCATAACCGGTAGAACAGAAAAAGCTGTCTCCCTGAATTTCTGGACTATGTTCATCCGTTACTTCCTGTCTTACCTGTGTTCATCCATTACCTTCCTCTTTTTTCCGTTCATAAATTTTCCTCTTCCCGCTCATTTTTATTTATAGCAGTTCCAGCCGTTTTTCTCTATCCCTTCGACCCAGCGGGCGGCCATTTTTTTTGCGCCTTCAAGATCGTGGTCTTTGTAATTCCCGCATTCCTTTTCCGTCGTAGCGGGAACGGGTTTGTCCCACACGGCGACTTTCCTGAGCACGTTCACCAGATGCTCCGCGATATACGCCTCATCGTGGTCGCCGAAAAGCGTAAAATAAAAACCGGTGCGGCAGCCCATCGGTGAAAAATCAATGACTCCGTTCATTTCGTCGCGGATGTATTCGGCGACAAGATGCTCGAGCGTGTGTACCGTCCCGGTCGTCATGAATTCTTTGTTCGGCTGCGTAAAACGGATGTCGAATTTCGTCACGACATCGCCTTTCGGACCGACCTTTTTGGAAGCGAGCCGCACGAACGGCGCCGTCACCTTCGTGTGGTCCAGATTAAACGAATCCACATTGTATTTTTTCTGTTCCATAAATGAACCTCCATTCCGTTTGATAAAAAAATTCTGGCAGGGAATTACGCTAAAAAATCCGCTGCGGCGAACATTCCTAGGACAATCGATGCGCTTTCCTCCGCGCACGTTTTTTCATTAAACGCGCTTGCCGCTTCCTCGCCGTCGTCGGCCATGTCCGACATGGAGCGGATAATCACGAACGGTACATTGTTAAGCCAGCATGCATGCGCTATCGCAGCTCCCTCCATCTCTACGCAGGCGGGATCGCATGCTTCGCGTATGCGGTTCTTCATTTCTCCGCTCGACACAAACTGATCGCCGGAAGCGACGCGGCCTTTCACAAGCTTGTATTTCTTCGCGAATCCGGTCGCCGCAAACGCTTTTTCGGCAGCAGCCGCAAGCGGTTTGTCCGCAGGAAACTGATATACGTCCATCTGCGGAATCTGCCCGGGTTTGTAGCCGAAACACGTCGCGTCTACGTCGTGATACACCGCGTCGGTGGAAACGACAACGTCGAACACGCCCAGACCGTGCGCCACTGCGCCCGCAATCCCCGTGTTGATTATATGAGTAACGCCGAATTCAAGAATGAGGCGCTGCGCACAGAGCGCCGCGTTCACCTTGCCTACGCCGCTTTTTACCGCGACGGTGTTTATTCCGTTAAGTTCGCCTTCATAAAACGAAAGCTTCGCCGATTCGATTTTCTTTGCCGTGCCTGTGCCGCCGGAAGAAGTCATGGCAGCGACAATCGTCTGCACCTCAACATCCATCGCGCCTATTATGCCGACTTTTCTCATAATTCCGCCTGCCTATTTTCTGTTATTTTTATCTTTCCATTCTTTCCGCGTAAGGTAATGATCTGCAATATCGGGCCGCAGTTTATCCCGTAAATTGAATTTATCGATTCCGAAGCGCATAATCCGCTTGTAGACAATAAATCCGAGAATCATTCCGAGAATGAAAATGAGCGGATACGCAATCTGGAACGGAAGCGGCGACGCCGATTTGAACACTTTGTAGATAAGCCATGCCGCAAGAATATACAAACCGACCATGATGACGAGCGTCACAATGATTTCGACGACGCTCGCGACAATCATGAAAATCGTCGAACGGTGTTTCATTTCGGTCTTTTTAATAAAAGCTGCGCGCTTTGCTTTTTCTTCCGCGTCCTCAAAGCCGTGCTGCGCTGTTTCATTTTCTTCCATTGTTTTCCTCCTTCTTCGTTTTTTCTTCCTCCGCAACCGACACAATAAACGAAATAATAAGGATAATTCCGCACACAACGATCGACGAATCGGCCACGTTGAACGTCGGCCATCTGTCGAATCCCAGAATGCCGAAGAATTTTACGTCGATAAAATCAACGACGCCCTCGGCACGCGCGAAACGGTCTATGAGATTTCCGAGCCCGCCGCCGACAATTCCGCAGATTGCCCACCGCTGGAGGTGCGTAAAACTATCGTTTCTGAAATAAACGACGAGCACAAGTATAATGACGATAAGCGGGATTACGGCAAAAAGAAAATGTCTGATTGTATCGGGAAGGCTGTCTCCCACGCTGAACGCAACGCCGGTATTCGACACGTGGACAATGCGCAGCAGTCCGCCCAGAAACGACTTCCCGATTGTGAACGGCGGAATCGTTTTTACGATGATGAATTTTGTTGCCTGATCGGCAAGTATAATCAGTACGGTAAGCAGAAGCGGCCATAATTTGGGCGCACTATTTTTATCGGTTTCCATGAATAAAAGTATACTGATAAAGCGGATACTTTTAAAGACCGGTCGGAATGTCGATGAATACTGTCGCGATGTGTTTTTCCTTTTCCAGTTTCGCACGCACGAGGTTGACGCCGACCGTCTCCGTCTGATAGTGGCCGCCGGCCAGTACGTTTATGCCAGCCTCTTCCGCGTAGTGATACTGCTCGTGTTCAAACGCACCCGTTATGAATGCGTCGAGCCCCGCAGCGGCAGCCTGCACCACATCCTCGCCGGCGCCGCCCGAAATAATGCCGACGGTGCGTATTTCCTTCACGCCGAAGCCGAGAACGGCAAGCGGCTTTTCGTCCGGCAGCATGACGCGTCCGGCAAGCTCTTCCAGTGTTTCCGGACGGGAAAGAACGCCTTTCACGCCGATGTTCATTCCGCGCCATTCCCCGAACGGTTCGACTTTTCTGAGTCCCAAGCGTTCTGCAAGGCCCGCGTTGTTTCCGACTTTTTCATTAGCGTCGAGCGGAATGTGATACGCGCACAGCGCAACGTCGTTCTTCAGAAAAGCGGCAATCCGTTTGTAGTGGACACCGGTAATCACGCTGCAGTCTCCCCAGAAAAGCCCGTGATGAACGAACAGAACCTGGGCCCCATGGGCGGCGGCCGCTTCCGCAGCAGCAGTACACGCGTCGACCGCAAAGGCAACCTTCGTTATCTGTTTTTCATCGGGAGCGCTGTTCTGAATCTGGATGCCGTTGCGCGACGGATCGCCCGGAAAATTCTCGCGGTGGAGAAACGAATTGAAATACGAATCAAGTTCCGAAAGTGTCATCGGCTTATTTCCCTGCAGTAAAAGCATCGATTGATTTTAACACCGCATAGCGCGGAATAAACAGCGTCTTATCGCGGGACAGTCCGAAATAAGATGCGACAAGCGGATCAGTCTGCTCGACGAAGCCGAATCCCGGAGTTTTGTATTCGGGAATGCTGTCGAGCGCAAACACGCCCCGCACTCTGCCGCCGGACTGTTTCATCACGTCGACGGCGGCCGTATCAGCCATACCGTCGCTTACGATAAAGAACTTCCCGCCGTCGAATTCTGCGTCCGCAATATCAATCATCGCGTTATATTCGCGTATCATGCCGAACGTATAAAAATCCTTCTGCCGTACGAACTGTTCTTTGTCGTTCAAATACGAGACAAGCATTGCGAACCGCCGTACAATGCGCCAGTCGGCAATCGTATTGAACCATCCGCCGTCTTCCGCGCTGAAGTCGCACGTAACGACGGTATATCCCTTCTCCGCAAGCAGAATCATGTACGGACGATAAGCCGCCGCATCACCGCGCTTGTCGCTGCCGACGATCACGACGGCGTCGCCTGCCTGTTCCGCCGATTTCGTATCGGCCGGTCTGTATACATAAAGCTGCGCATCGGTTCTGTCTGTATACCCCGCAGCGGAAAATCCCCCTCCGAATGAACCGGTAAGCCTGATTTTCGTCTCGGTAACGCCCGAACCGGAGGCATTCATATTGACGGGCGCAAATTTAACGATTACGACGCCCGTCAGAAGCGAACAGATAAGTACAACAACCGAAAAAAATATGAACACCGGGCTGTAGTGGTCTACATACAACCCGGACGCGGAACGCGCAAGGCTGTGTAAATTCGTAAAAAACGCAAGAATCGAAACTGCAAGGATAAGAATCGAGATAAAATCAGCATTCCACGCGGCTGTCTGCAGCAGTGCAATTATCACCGCAAGCGGGGCAAGAACAGCAAGTGTATCTACGCGCTCATATTTCAGGAAAAAAATCCTGCTGCTGTTAACAACGAGCAGAAACACTATAAGCAGTTCGCCTAAAACAGAATACGTCATGCCTTATAGTACATGAAAAAAAATAAATCATCAACGATTGTAGTCCCTTCCTTTTCTTAAACAATTATGTTATATTACTACAATACTGATATATGTACAGAGTAGATCAACTGTCCGGCCGCACGCGGCAGGATCGCTGGTTTTTCGCAGATGAATAAAACGTTGGAAAAAGTATGACTGCACAAAAAATGTCTGTTGATTTGGACAAAATACGAATGGCGGTCCGCACGGGAATACCGTTGTCGATCACCACATACACGCTGCCTCATGAGATGGAAATCTACATGAACGATGTCCTCACGGCCTTTCTTACGGAACTTAACCAGCAGCAGATGATTCAGTATCTCAATTATTGTCTCAATGAGCTTATTACGAACGCAAAAAAGGCCAATACGAAACGCGTTTATTTTAGGGATAAAGAGCTCGACATCACAAACGAAAACGACTACAACCTCGGCATGAAAACCTTCAAAGAGGACATGCTCAATAACATAAATTACTACCTGCAGCTTCAGAAAAAAGAGGGATTGTACGTAAAACTTCTGCTGCAGATGCGGAACAACAAAATCAAAATCGAAGTACGCAATAATTCCGCGCTCACTGTTTTTGAATACAAACGGATACACGACAAACTCGCACGCGCGCAGCAGTATACATCGGTGGAGGAAGCGCTCACGCAGATTCTCGACGACACAGAGGGCGCTGGTCTCGGCCTCGTCATTATGATTCTCATGCTTGAAAAAATCGGTCTTACCGAGGAAAATTTCCAGACACTCTGCGAAAACGGAGAGACAATCACGCGCATTATCCTCCCGCTCAGCGAAGAGATGCAGAAAGAAATGAACATTGTCTCGGCGGAATTCGTCAGGACGATCGACGACCTGCCGCAGTTTCCGGAGAATATTGTACATCTCAGCCGTCTGCTCAGCGACCCCGATTCAAAAATGTCGGACATCGCCATGCAGATAAGCAACGACGTTACGCTTACAGCCGAGCTGCTCAAGCTCGTCAACTCGGCGGCTTTCGCGCTTGCAAATCCGTGTGCAAGCATCGCCGACGCAGTTAAACTTGTCGGCCTGCGCGGCATAAAAAATCTGCTGTACAGCATCGGTTCCGTACAGGCATTTACGAACGTTTCCGGCAGCAGGGAAGAACTGTGGACACATTCGTACCGCGTTGCGTTCTATTCATACAACATGGCGCGCAATTTCTGCACTTCGGAGCGCTCCGTTATCGACGACGCATACATCTGCGGTCTGCTCCACGACATGGGCAAAATCATATTCGAAACGGCTCATCCCGATCTGCTTGCCAAAGTCATGCAGATATGCAGGACTAAAGGCGTATCGCAGGATATATTCGAAAAGCTCATCTCGGGCGTAAACCACGGAGAAATAGGCGCCAGAATTGCGGAAAGATGGAATTTCCCCGAGGTAATCACATGCGTCATCCGCCATCATCACGAACCTGAGAATTCCCCGAAGGAAGCACGGCGGCTCACGTCGCTCGTCTACCTGTCTGATCTTATGGTTCATTATCAGCAGGGAGAAGTTGATTTTTATCAGATTGATCCGGAAGTGCTCAGAATGTTCAAAATTTCCACCGAAGAACAGTTTAAGAAAATTTCCGACAGGCTGAAAAATGCATTCGACAGGGAAAACACCCGCTGATTGAACCGCCGGCGAAATCAGTCCGGCTTAAAACCACGTCTGATTTCTGCAGACGTTCCGGTTATTCGTGCTTCAGGGGTGCTGATTTCCGGACTGATTCAACCCACTTCTGCATAAGAATGCCGAACGCGACTCCCACGTTGAGCGAGGCTTTCAGCCCTTTCATAGGGATTGTCACGCGGCCGTACGACGCGCGCGAAAGCGCCTGAGGACTCACGCCGAGTTCCTCCGAGCCGATTATGCAGATTCCCTTTTCCGGAAATTCGAATTCTTCGAGCGGCGTACCGCCCGTCTCAAGCGCAAAAACGGGCGTATCGGCAGGCAGCTCGTCCAGTTTTTTCCGTTCAAACCCCATCGTCTCAATACAGCCCATGCTGCTGCGCACGGCGCGCGTCTGTCCGGGGTCGACGCAGAACGGCGACAAATATACTTTTTCGGCGCCCATCGCTTCTGCTGTTCTGAATATTGAACCTATATTGAACGGCGAGCGGATATCCTCCGCGTACACGCACATGCCGGTATAAAACTCCCGGCTGCGTACAATTCCGTTTTCATCAATGGGCGACGCGTGCGGCGCGATGACAAGATCCCATTCGGCAGGAAACGTCCCGATAATGGCAAGCAGATGATTGCGTGCGCAGTTGCAGACGCGGAGCTCGTCGAACGGTTCCGCCTGCACGAGCGCGCGGAGTTCGTCCGCCGCATCGGGCGGCAGGGCCGGATCTGCAAGGACAAGTTCCGCAAGTTTTCCGGTGTATTCCGCACGCGTCATCGACGGGAAATCGTACGTGCAGTCCTTTTCCGCAATGCCTGCAATATCGCGCTCAAGCACGCCGAACGTAAGCGCAAGCTTGCGCCGTTTCTGCCCGCCCTGAAGCTGAAAGAGTTTTCCGGGATCTATCATCTGATTACTATGCCTTAATATGCCAGTTTTAAAAGGTCGAACAGGTCGTCCGTCGTCATGCTGCGCGGAAGCGTCGTCATGATTTCAAGCTGCCCGGCATCCTCAACCGCAAGCGCCAGCTGCTCGATGGAAACGGACAAGTCCTTAAGGCGCGCGGGCAGATTCGTTTTCGCCAGACGCTGTCGTATGTTCTCCGCGAAACCGGTAACGGCTTCCGCGCCTTTGACGTCGGCCGGCACGGCGTGCATGCTGTGCGCCAGTTTTTCAACGCGGTCGATTTTGAACTTCCCCGTGTCTTCTATAATATACGGAAACAGAATCGAAGTGATAAGCGACCGCGAAATCTTGAACCGCGCGTTTATGCATAACGAGAGCAGCGTGCCCACGCCGGGCGAGCTCGACGCAGCGCCGAGTGAAGCCATGCAGCCCGACTGCGACTTGAGGATTTCCGCAGGCGTCGTAATCTCGAGCGACGGAGCGCCGTCAAGCGCGTATCCCATAAGCTCCGCGGATTTCTCGATGAGCATGTCGCTGAAGAACGTCGCCTTCTGCGACACGTACGATTCGAACGCAAGGCAGAGCGTCTCCAGCGACATCGCCGTATTCTGATTTTCCGTGAGCGTAAGCGTCATGTTCGGGTCGATAAGCGCAAGACGGCATAATCCGTTCTGCCCCTTGAGCATCTTTGCCTGATGGCAGCGGGAATCGATCACGGGAGTCGCGGAAGTATAAATGAACGGCTCCCGCATCGTCGTCGGCACACAAATCAGCGGGATTGCCCCCGTCGTCGGGACGGCACCGTCGACGAAGTCGTACAAATCGTGATTCTCGTTGTACAGCGACGCAACAGCGCAGCCGACGTGCAGAGCTTTGGACCCGCCTGCCGCGATGATTCCGTGAATGTGTCCGTCGCGGGCAAGCGTAAGCGCACGGTCTATAGTCTTAGTGTCGGCACCCTCGCTGAATTCGTTGAAAACAAAAAAATCAACTTTACGGTCAATAAGCGGCTGCAGCACTTTATCCGCAAGATTTACTTCCTTGAGAATCGGGTCCAGAACAACCATATAACGGGATCCCCATTCGCGTGCATACTGGCCGAGCCTGCTTACAGTGTACGGGCCTAAAACAATATTCGGTGAAATACGAAAAATGAAATCTGCCATTTCTACTCTCTGTCTCTTTTCTTCCGGTTATATCAAAAAAAAAAGACGGAATACTCCTTCCGTCCTTTTTTTACTTAATTACGTAATTTTTTCGTTACAGACTACAGTCCGAAGCCGGCCATTATGCGGTCTGCCGCAGAATTGATTACTGCATCGTTCAGGTAAGACGGATCTTTTATTTTCTCTTTAATTTCCGCAACGCGGTCCGCACGGACATCAGGCGTTTCCGCAGCAACCTGCTTCATGTAGTAGACTGTTGCCATCTCTTTTGCTTCATCGGATACATTGATTGAATCGGCTCCGGCATTTACGCTGTCAGCACCATTGACGCGGTGAGTGTTCTGTACGTTGTTGAGAGGATTTATTCCTCCGATTTTATCTATCATCATTTCGTCCTGCCCCTCTACCTTTTAATTATCGGTAGATTCATCAGAAAGTTGAATTTTTTTTGTCCCTGAAACAAAAACTGCAAATTCACCTTTTATTGAGTCCCTCGAGGCAAAGGTATCGCGGAGCTCCGCGGCCGTCGCGTCGAGTATTTCCTCATGCAGTTTCGTCAGCTCACGTCCGATAACCACGCGCCGGTCGCCTGCAATATCGGCCAAATCCGTCAGGAGCTTTACGATTCTGAACGGAGATTCGTACAAAACGACGGCATCGCCCGTTTCAAGCAGTTCGCGAAGCCTGCGCCGCCGTTTTCCGGGTGAAGGCGACAAAAATCCCTCGAAAATGAGCGTTTTTCCGCCCGAACCGGCAACGCTCACGAGCGCCGCAAACGCAGAAGGACCCGGAACGGGAACAACGGAATATCCCGCCTTCCGCACAAGCTCCGCAAGCACCGCCCCCGGATCGCTTATGCCGGGAGTTCCGGCGTCGCTCGCATACGCAACATTCTGATCTTTTTCCAGCAGGGCGATGATTTTCTCCGCAGCTTTTTCCTCATTCTGCGCTCTGCAGGAAATAAGCGGCTTCCGTATTTCAAAATGTGTCAGCAGCTCCAGTGTGTGCCGGGTGTCTTCACAAGCTATTATATCTGCGTTTTTAAATGTTTCAAGCGCGCGGAAAGTAATATCTCCAAGATTTCCTATCGGCGTTCCTACAATATATAATGCTGCCACATCAATAGTATATCTGCAAGGAGACGGAATAACAAGCCGATTTTTTTTACTTGACAAATCGGATGATTGATTTATAATATAACTACAACGTTGTAGTTATATTATAACATTGTCGACTATGGTTCATTCATACAGAACCAGACAGGAGGTATATTGTATGAAAAAAATGTTGACGGCTCTTGCAGTTCTTGCTGCATCGGCATGCATTTTAACCGGCTGCTCGGGCAAAGCATCAGAAAAGGCACAGGGCAAAGTATTCAACATCTACTGCTGGAACGAAGAGTTTCAGAGCCGCTTCAAGGATTTTTTTGAAGCGTCGGGCAAAGTTCCCGCAGATGTGAAGGTTAACTGGATTATCACACCGAATCAGGGCAACGCGTATCAGAATAAACTCGACGAAGCCCTTCTTCAGCAGGAAAATGCTTCCGCGGACGACAAAATCGACCTTTTCCTCGTCGAAGCCGACTACGCGCTTAAGTATGTCGACACGCCGTATACGCTCGACGTAAAAAAGGACATCGGCCTTACGGACGCTGACCTTGCGAATCAGTACAAATACACAAAGGATATCATGACCGATTCCGAAAAAGTGCTGAAGGGCGTCTCCTGGCAGGCATGTCCGGGCGGATTCATCTACCGCCGCTCTTTCGCAAAAGAAGTGCTCGGTACTGACGATCCGGCACAGGTACAGGAAAAACTTTCCGACTGGGATAAATTCGACGCGGTCGCAGCTCAGATGAAAGCCCGCGGCTACTTCATGCTCTCCGGTTTCGACGACGATTTCCGTGTTTTCTCTGACAACGTAACTTCCCCGTGGGTTACCGGCAGCAAGATTAACGTCGACCAGTCGATCAAACGCTGGGTTGCACAGACGAAGACGTATACCGACAAGGGATACAACAACAAGGCGAACCTGTGGTCGGCTGAGAGCGGTAACGGCGCGAAGAAGAACGGAAAAGTATTCGGCTACTTCGGACCGGGCTGGTTCATCGACTTCAGCCTTGCGGGCTGGACGAAAGACGATCCCGACGGACCGAACGCAGTCGGAAACGGAAGCTACGGCGACTGGGCGTTCTGCAAGGGACCGGAGGGATTCAGCTGGGGCGGCACCTGGATATGCGGAGCGGCGGGCTCGGACAACATTCAGCTCATCCGCGACATCATGTACACTTTGACGTGCGATAAGACAACGATGACCGCCATATCGGAGAAGACGGGAGATTTCACGAACAACGAAGCCGCGATGCAGGAAGTTGCATCAGGCTCGTATCAGAACGCATTCCTTGGCGGACAGAACCACCTTGCACTGCTGCTCGATTCGGCGAAATCAATCGACAAGAGCAACATGAGCGCGTACGATCAGGGTATGGCGGAAAAACTTCAGGCCGCTATGGCCGACTACTACAACGGCAAAGTCACTGAAGACGCCGCATGGAACAACTTCTACACGTCCGTTCTCGAGCTTTATCCGAACCTTACGAAATAAGGCTGTTACTGACTGATATAAAAAAGGAGCGGCAGGGTTTCAGGCCCGCCGCTTCTTCAAGCTGCTGCTTCTCCGATTTCAACTTCCATTTTATAAAACGAACCATACAAAGAGGATGTTATGCAAAAAACTACAAAAACCAGGCCGAATAAAAAACATACTGTTCAGTATGACAAGTGGGGATATTTTTTTATAGCTCCTTTTTTTATTATCTATGTTATTTTTTCTCTTATTCCGTTGATTTCGACATTTGTTAACAGCCTTTTCGAAAATTACCGCATCGGACTTACGACTGTCGGTCCGAATTACGTCGGTCTTGCAAACTTTGTAAAAGTATTTCAGAGCGATATTCTCAGATACACGAGGAACACTGTTTTTATCTGGATTATCGGTTTTATTCCGCAGATTCTTGTTTCGCTGCTGCTCTCCGTGTGGTTCACGAACACGGAACTCCGTCTGAGATGGCAGCAGTTCTTTAAAACAGTAATTTATATGCCGAACCTGATTATGGCCGCGGCATTCTCAATGCTCTTCTTCACGCTGTTCTCACCGGACGGCCCCGTAAACATTCTGTTTTCGAATACGCTGAAATGGTATCCGGAGCACATCAGATTCTTCACGTCCGCAGGATGGACGCGGGCACTCATCGCCGTCATGAATTTTCTCATGTGGTACGGCAATACGACTATCCTGCTTATGGCAGGCATTATGGGCATAGACAACAGCCTGTTCGAAGCGGCCCGCATCGACGGTGCAAATCCGCTGCAGATTTTCTTCAGAGTTACTATTCCCATGCTGCTTCCGATTTTTGTCTACGTGCTTATCACGAGCCTTATCGGAGGTATTCAGATGTTCGACGTACCGCAGATTCTTACAAACGGCACGGGAAATCCGAACCGCACTTCGATGACCGTCATTATGTATCTCAACGCGAACCTCGCAAGCAAGAACTACGGTATGGGCGGCGCAATATCGGTACTTACGTTCATCATAACCGCAATGCTCAGCGGCATCGTCTATAAGTTTACTATGGCGCAGTACACAAACAAGGAGCGCGTATAATGAAAACAACAGCAGATATCGACCTGTATAAAAGCAGGAGCCAGAGCAGAAGTCTTGCAATCCGCAGACCGATCTGCTATATCGTCCTTATTATTCTCGCGTTCCTTTCGCTTTTTCCGTTTCTCATTCTGATTGTGAATTCAACGCGCCTGCATTCGGCAATACAGACAACGTTCACGCTCATACCGGGAACGCATTTTGCCGAAAACCTGAAGCATCTGATTTTCGGGCGCGCCGATATTAACAATATTCCTGTCGTACGCGCGCTGTTCAACAGTCTGTACGTTTCTTTCGCGACGGCGGCCCTCTGCACGTACTTCTCGTCGATGACGGCCTACGGAATCTACATGTACAAATTCAAAGGCAGAAGCGTCGTGTTCAAATTCATCATGGCTGTCATGATGGTTCCCGGCCAGGTTTCCGCCCTGGGGTTTCTCCGCCTTATGCTGAAATTGCATATGATGGATAATCTCGCCGCACTGTACATTCCGGCCATCGCTTCTCCGATTGTTTTCTTCTATATGTATCAGGCGATGGAATCGACGCTGCCGTTTTCCATCGTTGAAGCGGCCCGTGTCGACGGATGCAACGAATTCCGTACGTTCAATTCAATCGTCGTCCCGATGATGAAACCTTCTATCGCCGTTCAGGCAATCTTCGCGTTCGTGAGCTCATGGAACAACTACTTCATGCCGGCGCTGCTTATCAGTCAGAAGAACAAAAAAACCGTCCCGATTCTCATCGCTCAGCTCAGAAGCGCCGATTATCAGAATTTCGACCTCGGCACAGTCTACATGGAAATATGCATCGCCATCATTCCGCTGCTGATTGTTTACCTGTTTATGTCGCGGCTGATAATCGGCGGCGTGACGTCCGGCGGCGTAAAGGAATAAAGGCTTTTATAGTTTTTTCATACACTCTATCCTGCCTCCCGGCCGCTGTCAGCGGTCGGGGGGTTCTTTTGTTAATCGGACAGAGTAAAATTTAATAAGACACCTGTATTCTCAAGGCGTTTACAGACCGAAAGCGAATCCACTGATGAAGGGGATTTTACAAAGTATTCCAGGACGGTGCGGTCCTTTTCAAACGAACGGGACAGATTCATGTCGCGCATCACAAATCCGCTGCTTACGAGCACTTCCTTTACAAGTTCCAGATTTACACTGCTGCCGCTGTATTCGAGGCGGATTGTCTTCGTTTTCTCTGCGGGGAAAAAGCGCCATTCCACTTTCTCAAACATGACGAGAGATACTATTCCGGCGGCAAGCACGATTCCGGCGGGTAAAAAAAGTCCCGCACCGCACGCCAGTCCGAGCGCAGCGGCCGTCCAGATAACAGCCGCCGAAGTGAGGCCGCGTATATTGAGTCCCTGCCGCATGATTGCTCCGCCGCCCAAAAAACCGATGCCGGTAACAACCCCAGCCATAATGCGAGTCGGATCGCCGCTATGCGCTGCCGATACTGTTGCGGCGTATCCGGAAAGTATGCCCATAAGCGAACACGACATGCTGATGAGAATCAGCGTCCGCAGGCCGACCGTATGCTGACGCTTTTTACGCTCGAGGCCGAGCAGAAGGCCGCAGAAAAACCCCGCCGAGATGCGTACAACGCAATCAAGATAAAAATTACCGGTACTCATTTGCGGATCCTCAGCGGAACAGAGACAGCAGGCCGGGACCTTTCGCACCGGCTTTTATCCAGTTGATTGCCTGTCTGGCGCCGGGTTTGTTTTTGAGATTGTCCACCGAGGAAAGATATCCCGCGAGCCACGAAGAGAGGCTGCCGTCTTTCGCCGCGGTTTCATTGTTCGCATCGCACGAAACGAGCACCACCGTGACGTTCGGCCTGTCTCCCGTCAAAGCAGCAACGTTTTCCGCGAACGACGCAAACGCAGCCTGAGCAGCGCTTACAAACGGACCTGCAGGGGAAACAGTGCTGCTGCGCAAAGCGGCCGAATGCAGGACTTCCTCCATCGCAGGATGACGCTTGAGCAGAAATACGAGCTTGCCGGCGTTTTTGCGCTGCTCAAGACGGGTGATAGTTTCCATCGCCAGATATTCGTACCCTGAAATCATCGTATCGAGCGCACGTGTACATTCTTCGGGAGAAAAAACGGTAAACTGTGACGCATATTCCTCCGCGTCAAAATAAAGGACGGTCTCATTAACGGCGCCGAATAAATTTTCGGCATGCAGCACGAGCGAACGCGCGGAAATCGACGACGGCCTGTTCCACGATGCGACGGCAACGCTGCCGGAAGTCCCCGCAGAGCCCTCCGTCTCCGCGCCGCCCGCGACAACAACGTTATATCCTGCAGCCGCCATACCGTCGGCAAAATCACGTCCGGCCGGCATGTCCTTTCCAGCTATCAAAATTATTTTTTTCATACGTACGGAGTATACCATAATGCGGCGCAATAATCAAAAGCGCAGTCCCTGTTTGCAAAGCCTGGTACCTGTGGTATACTGTCTCCCATGAAACTCTGGTTAAAATATCTGATAGGCGCTGTTCTCGGCGTTGCGTTTGCGCTTATTCTGCCGCTCAATTCTGCAGGCGCATCCGCCGCAGTTTCGTTCATTACCGACATTGTCGTACGGTTCGGCCGGTACATCGTCGTCCCGCTGCTGTTTTTCACCGCAATGACTGCGATTAATAAACTGCGGGATACGCACATGATTCTGAAAACAGGCATGTGGACGCTCATCGTTATCGCAGCGTCGGCGCTTATTCTCACGCTCGTAGGACTTTTTTCCATACTGATAATCAGACTGCCGCGTATCCCCATCACCGTCGACAAAACGACGGACACGGCCGTTCTCAACCTCGCCGACATGGTGCGCGCGCTGTTCCCCTCGTCCGCGTTCGAAACGCTCAGCAACGGTTCCCTGCTGCTCGCATCGTTTCTGTTCGCATGTTTCGCGGGCGGTGCATGTACGGGAGACCAGATTACGTTCAAACCGATTATTACGCTCGCCGACGCGCTCTCGAAACTCTGCTACAACATCGCGACGCTGTTCACCGAAATACTTTCGATCGGCATGATTGCAATCATGTGCAGCTGGACTATTCAGTTCCGTTCCGTCATCACGGGGGGAACGTTCCTGCCGCTTATTCTCATGCTCTCGTGCGATTTCATCATCACCGCGTTCGGCATTTATCCTGCGATACTTCACTACGTTTGCCACGATCCGCATCCGTTCCGCGTGCTCTATGCGGGTACATGCTCGATCATCGTATCGTTCTTCAGCGGCGACTCAAACCTTACGCTTCCGATCAACATCCGCACCGGAAAGGAAAGTCTCGGAATCCGACGGCGAATCAACGGGGTCACCTACCCGCTGTTCTCAATATTCGCCAGGGGCGGAGCGGCTCTCGTTACGACGGTCAGTTTCATAGTGATATGGCGCTCGTACGCGAATCTCTCGATTCCGTTCAACGACATTCTCTGGATTATGTTCATGTCATTCATCCTGTCGTTTCTGCTCGGAGGCTTTCCCGCGGGAGGTCCGTTCATCGCGCTGTCGGTGCTCTGCACAATGTACGGGCGCGGATTTGAAACGGGATATCTGCTGCTTAAGCCCGCCGCACCGATCATCTGCTCGTTCGCGGCAGCATTCGACGTTCTCACCGCCATGTTCGGCAGCTATATCGTAGGCGTAAAAACGCAGATGATAGAGCACCATTCCATCCAGCACTTCATTTAATGAGCAGATTCTCCTCTTCGAATCTGTCCGCGCTTACCGGACGGCCGAAGAGGAACCCCTGGAATTTATCGGGCTGAATGTAACAGAGTTTCTCAACATCGTCATGTGATTCTATGCCTTCCATGCAGACGGACATTCCGAGGTCGTGAGCCATCTTCGTAATGTATTCAATTACTTTCTGATCTTTTCCGTCGCCGGTGACAGCTTTGTGGATAAGCGTATAATCGAGTTTAAGCGTATTCGCATGCATATCCTGAATGTACCGCAGGTTCGAGTATCCCGTTCCGAAATCGTCGATGTCAATCTGCACGCCGAGAGCTGCGAGTTCGGAGATTATTTTCTGAACCGCACTGCTGTCGATGTGGCCGCTTTCCGTCAGCTCGAGGATGATGTTGCGGGGAGTCACGTGCGTTTTCTCCAGCGCGGCCTGCACTTCGTCCACAAGGTTCGTTTTTTTCATCTGCACGTACGAAATGTTGATGCTCATGTGGAAATCGGGAAACGTCTTATTCCACTCGGCGCATTGTGCGCACGCCGTCATCAGTATCCAGCGGCCGACGGGGAGAATAAGACTGCTGCGTTCGAGAACAGGTACGATATAATCGGCGCCGATCAGTCCATTCTTCCCGGATTCCCATCGTAACAAAGCTTCCGCACCGATGACGTATTTTTCCCGGTTCGTGCCGGCTGCGGCAAGCATCCGGCGGGCGTCGATGACCGGCTGATAAAACAATCTGAATCCATCGAAATTCTTTTTTGCTGAAATCCGGAGCATGTTTTCGAGATCGAGTTCGTCGAGATGACTGTTGTACTCGCCCGCATTGAACAAATATAAATTGTTCTTCCCCCGCTGTTTCGCCGTATCTAGCGAAAATGTTAATTTTTTTAAAATTTCGGACAAATCGCTTTTATCCTTATATAAAGCGATGCCTCCCGCAGAAACTGTGAACATGTATTTATACGCCAGCGAATACTCCGTATCCTGAATTTCCTGCTTCAGACTGGTGTAGATACGACGCATCGTATCGGCCGTTCCCTGCCGCAGATTCATGAGCAGGAATTTCTGTCCCGCCGTCCGGTACACCTTCGTACCGTCCGCGCACAGCCTGCGGCATGCTTCCGACACAATACCGAGGATTTTATCGCCGGTTTCAAATCCTCCGCTCTCGGTGAGCGAAGTAAAATTATCAATATCGATTTCCATGAGGAAACCGGAAAGCGACTGTTTTTCCGCAAAAGCCGACCTGTAGTCGAGCACGGCCTGTTTTTCCGACTCGAGTCCCGTAAGTTCGTCGAACGCAGGCCGTTCGGCAGGTTCAAAGCAACCCACAAGCACTTTTCCGCCCGACTCTTCCTCTATGAGTTTTTCGCGGAATTTCATCGGTACGCTGCCGCCGTTTTTATCGATGAGATGATATATGTCGAGGCGGCTTACCGGAGTACCGGAAGAAATTCTGTCGATATTACGAATCAGTACGGGACGTTCGTCTTCCCGTACGAGCATAATGAATTGTTTAAGCGCATCCGCAAACCGCGCAGACGGAAAATTGAATTTCGTGAGTACTTCGTTGGAAATGGAGAAAACATCATTGTCGATGTCATATGCAAAAACAAAAGAATCCGTGCAGAATTCAAGAAAGGAAACTATCTCCCTGATGCGCTTTGAATCGATTGTTGAAAATTTACTGCTGCTTATCATAAACTTTATACTAATAAAAAATAAACATATTCTTAACATAATATATCCTTTCTTTCATTTTAGCAACAAAAACGTTGTAGTTTACGACTGTTTTGTTCTTCATTATTCCGGACTGATATGTTATACTGCGTACGGTTTTTTAATCGGAGGTTCCCTCTTGAATCCACGTTTGGCAGAAATTATTGCAGCCAGAAAAACTTTTTTCATAACGCCGGATCAGTCGCTCTTCCCTGAGAATTATTTGGAAGAATATCTTATTCATGGTTTTGAAACATATTTTATTGAAAACGACAAAGCATGTCCTATCGACAAAAAAGTCGATATAATCCGCCGGGTATTCCGCGATTCAATTCTTTTTTTTAATATCGACGCGTCCGTACCGGGCATCGGCTGGCCGAAATTCATCGCACAAATCCAGAAATCATACGGAGACTCGATTCTTCTGGGAGTGTTGTACACTAAGCGTCAGACGCTGGAAGAGCGTCTTGCACTCGAAAAATATTATTTATATGACATCGGAATAAAATGCGGCTGTGTCCAGCTCGAATACCGAAAAAAAACGAACTTCGGAATCATCGAAAAGACGCTGTATGCGAATCAGGCGATGGGCCGCAGGAAATACGTGCGTGCGCTCTGCGGGAACAACTGCGGCCTCATATTTACACTGGCCGGTAAACAGCACAACGGGATAATATACGATATAAGTCTGAGTCATTTCTCCTGCACGATTCCCGACGACTGCGCTCTCGCGGAACATGAAAAGCTGCACAACATTCAGTTCAATATAAAAGGGCTGCATATCAGAGCGGACGCAGTTCTCTTTATGAAACGGGTTTCCGGCGACGGAATGCTGTATATCTTCACATTCATCAACAGTCAGAACGAGAACGGACTCGATATATTCGTCAGGCAGCTGCTCACTCCGAAACTGTACGAAATCATGTCGGAAAACTGCAAAAGCATTCTTAACCGTCTTTTTTATAAATCTGATATGGCAAACAATCAGTCTCTGCCCTTCATGAAAAAATAATTTTTTGCAGACGGCTCATTCACTTGCAAGGCCGCTGTTATTTTCGTAAAATAACTTTCTATGGAATTTACACAGGAAGCGATTGACGCTTTGACCGTCAATGAAATTGACATTATGAAAAAGATTGCCGACGAACTGAACATCAGAGTTCAGCAGGTCAGCGCTGTTATCAGTCTGGTGGACGAGGGATGTACTATTCCGTTCATCGCGCGTTACCGCAAGGAAAAGCACGGCTCGCTCGACGAAGTGCAGGTACGCGACTGCGACCACCTGTTCAAAACGTATAAAAACCTCGAGGAGCGCAGGTTTGAAATCGTAAAAGGTATTTTCGGGCAGGGCAAACTCACCGAATCGCTGTACAAAGCGGCGATGAGTGCGTCGACGCTCACGGAGCTTGAAGATCTCTGGGCTCCGTTTAAGAAAAAGAAGAAGACGAGGGGCATGGCCGCGATCGAAAAGGGACTCGATCCGCTCGCAGATGCGATGCTTGAGCTCGACGACGAAGCGCTTGAAGCGAAAGCTAAGGAATTTGTTAAGGAAAATGCTGATAATCCGGAGCTGTCGGTTGCGTCCGTCGAAGACGCGCTCGCAGGTGCAAAAGATATTGTCGCCGAACGGGTCTCGCAGGACACTTCAAACCGCGAGGACGTACACAAACTGTACATGGCGACAGGCGGCGTCGTCACGAAAGGAACGGGCGACGAAAACGCGGCGAAAACTTCCGTGTACCAGATGTACTGGGACTACACGGAGCCGCTCAATCAGGTGAAACCGCACCGCATTCTTGCAATCAACCGCGGAGAACGTGAAGGCGTTCTGGAAGTTACTGTCGATGTCGACGTCGACTCCGCAGTAGACCTGCTCAAACGGAAAGTACAGATTCACAACAAGTACCACGGCGACGCGGTTGAAGACGGCGTCGTACGCCTGCTCTCTCCGGCAGTCGTGCGTGAAATAAGAAGCAACGAGGCTGACGAAGCAGACGAGCACGGAATCGGCATATTCAGCGAAAACCTCAAAAACCTGCTCATGACGCAGCCTATAAAAGGGAGCCGCGTACTCGGCGTCGATCCGGGCATCCGCACGGGAACAAAATGCGCCGCACTCGACGAGACGGGCAAGTATCTCGGATATTTCCTGATCAAGCAGGTCGCGGACCCCGACGGTGCATACAATGCGCTCAACGAAGCGATCGACAAGTACGACATTCAGGTTGTCGCGGTCGGCAACGGTACGGGCAGCCAGGAAGTCCAGACAATCGTAAGCAAAGTCATCAGCGACAACTACAAGGACGTGCGCTATACGGTCGTCGACGAGTCGGGAGCTTCGGTCTATTCCGCAAGCGACATCGCGCGCGAAGAATTCCCCGAGCTTGATTTGACAATCCGCGGTGCCATCAGCATGGGACGCCGTCTGCAGGATCCGCTCGCGGAACTCGTTAAAATCGATCCGAAGGCGATCGGCGTAGGGCTGTATCAGCACGACGTGAACCAGAAAAAACTTTCGGATATGCTCGACGAAGTCGTCGGCTCGGTCGTGAATCAGGTCGGCGTCAATCTTAATACGGCGAGCTATTCGCTGCTCAGATACGTTTCCGGCATTACGTCCGCCACGGCGAAAAAAATTGTCGCATACCGCGACGCGCACGGCAAAATCACAAGCCGCGAGGAACTCAAGAACGTGAACGGACTCGGACCGAAAGCGTTCGAGCAGTGCGCGGGATTCCTCAAGATTCCCGAAAGCGGCGATCCGCTCGACAACACGTGGGTCCACCCGGAAAACTACGAAGCCGCACGCGAAGTGCTGCCGCTCGTCCAGAAAAACGAACAGGTCTCCGCCGCACTCAAAAAGCAGCTTGAGGAAAAATACGGCATCGGCGATACGACGCTCAGCGATATTGTCGAAGAGCTCAAAAAGCCGAACCGCGATCCGCGCGACGGGTATCCGGCTCCGATCATGCAGAAAGGCGTCGTCCAGTTCGAGGACCTCAAGGAAGGCATGAAGGTCACCGGTAAAATCAAAAACGTCGTCGATTTCGGCGCCTTCGTCGACATCGGCCTGCACGAAACCGGACTGATTCACGTGAGCGAACTCAGCGACAGTTTCGTCAAAGACCCGATGGAAGTAGTCAAAGTAGGCGATATCCGCGAGTTCACGATTATCGGGCTCGACGCCGACCGCAGGCGGATAAGCCTGTCCCTTAAGAGCGACGCAGCTAGCCGTATCGGACACGCAGGCATGGGCGGCAGGAAAGCGGAAATTGATGCCGGCGGCGAAAAAGGCGGAGCCCGCAGAATCGTCGTGGTGAAGAAAGACGGCTCACGGGCACCGCAGAACGGCGGAGCCCGCCGCGACGCACAGCACAGCGACAGAAACCGCAGCAACGGACAGCAACGCGACCGCGGATATCAGGGCAGCGACGACGGAATGACATACAATCCGTTCGCCGCCCTTCTGAAGAAATAACGGCGGGACGGATGCATGCGTATTGCACAGATGTGCGTGCATAAAATACCGTTTTGAAATCATAAACAGGCCTGTATCCGGACACGGATGCAGGCCTGTTTGTTTGCTTAAGGGCATTTTTAGAGGTAACCTTAATATATATCTAACATTTTCAATAACTGAATTTAATTGTCATTTTCTCCATTTTGCGTTAAATTTAAAATAAGATTTGAGGTTGTAAGCCGTATTCCCGTGTTGCGGCTCTCCGCCTGATTTCCGTTTATTTAAAAATAGTACACGCACGTTTATTTTTACCCTCGGGTTTACAAGCCCGCAAGGAGAGCTTATGGAGAACAGACTTTTGAAAACAGCAGGCATTTTTGCCTCTGCCGTCTTCGCCCTCGCGTCATGCAGTAATATTGCGAAGATGCAGGTCCCGGAAAGTGTGTCGGTTAAAACTAATGCAACGTACTCAGCCAATTTCGGCAGCTATTCGAAAAACCTTTCCGATTATATTTCGGCGGAAACAATCACGGAACAGATCAGCAATTCTTCTTTTTCAGTCTACGATTACAATCCGGGATCTTCTGCGGACTTTCAGGAATTTCTGATCAAGTATCCGGTAATTGACAAAACAATCGATGTCGGATCCTCAATTTCCGACATAGATCTGACTTCCGCCGGGAGTTCGGCTTCTATAAATCAGAGTTTCGCTATTCCCGATTTGAGCAGAACGTTTACACAGAATATTTCCTTTTCGGACCTTAACAGCCGGATAAACAGTGAAACTACAATTGCATCCGGATCGGTGCAGGTCATAGATCCGGGGACAGCGCAGACAGTTGATTCCGTGCATGTTCCCGCCGTTACACTGACTATTACTTCGCCGGAATTCAGCACGCTCACCTACCGTTCAGGAAGCCTTGTCGTGAGCGTAACGGCTCCCGGCGGTACCACGCTGACTAAGCTGTCGCTCACGGCTGTACTCAAAAACGCTTCGACGAACGCAACTATTTCGACTTCCGGTGAAGCGGATGTCTACAACGGCGGAACGCTTACGATTCCGCTTGACGGCAAAACGCTCGTTCCGTCGATGAAAATTTCTTTCAGCGGTTCAATCGACGGCAACTCGGCAGGAACCGTTTTGAGCTACGGAATAGCTCCGTCGATTTCGGGAGGGGAACTTTCCGAGGTCACGGGTCTTACTCTGAGCGCGGACGATCTTGGAGACAGCGCAGAAGAAACCATCAACACTTCAGTCAATGTGGACAGTACTGACCCGCTTGTCAGCGCAGTAATAGGAACCGGATCCCTCACCGTCCGAAGCCCGCTTCCGTCGGGATGGAGCGGTGTTACAGCAACCGCGTCCGGCCTGGCGCTGAGCGGCGCTCTGACATCGTCCGCCTTTACCGATAACGGCGGTTCAGCGTATCTTCTGAATCAGTCGCTTAACCTCGCGGGGCTTACGTTCACTCCCGGTACGCTGACTGTTACGGGAACAATTACGCTTTCATTGAATAATGCAACAATCATATTTCCATCCGGCGGAATCAGTCTTACCACGACAGCATCGTGCGCCGTTTCAAAGCTGGCGACAGCAACAATCGATACTTCCGGCTACACGCTTTCGGAAACATACAGTTCGGACGTTCCCGAAGACCTGTCGTCTTTCGTCAACTCGATCACATATTCGAAAGCGGGCGTAAAGGTTGGTTCATATACGAACACGCTGCCGGCCGGCAACGACATTGCGCTCACGCTCACATCGTCCTTTCTTTCAATAACGGGAACCGAAGCGACGGGAACGATCAGTTCAGCTACGACGAACGGCACGCTTGAGCTTGCGAAAACGGGGACAGGAACTATCGATGTTTCCGGCGCAACGGCTATAGACACGACGGTGGCAATTACGCTGCCCGGAGCAAGCGGCTCCACCGCGACGTTCTCGAATCTCGCGACGAACACGACGTATACGCTCGCCGCGTCGGACTTTACGCCGGAACTCGAATGGACGAACATCAACGTGAACACGTCGAGCCTTGCGGTATCCGAAACGTCGGGTATCGATACGGGAATAAATTTCGACACAATCATGAGTGACCTGCCGGAGGAGGTTCAGACAGCGTTCGACAGTCTGCAGATTGAATCCCTCCCCCTGTATCTTAGTGTCGAAATGCCTGATATTCCGGCTTTCAGCGGTTTATCGCTGTCAGGGAACATATATCTGCAATATACCGCGGGCAGTACAACGGAAAATTTCAACATTCTCGGCAACAAGAACGCATCGACGCAGGGAACTCTGGATCCCGAAAATATCTCCCTGACCATTGTTAATGACGTGGTCACGACGAACCTTGCGTCGTCAGGGCTCGCTGAGCTTGATCTTGCGGCCGTTTTCAACACCAGACCCGATTCTCTCAAACTTTTCTACGATATTTCACCGGCAAGCGGCGGCGGCAGCGGTATAAATATTTCGTACGCCGACTATGAAACCATCATGGACAGCGGCGTGAACATCGCCGCAATCGTATACATTGTACTCCCGCTCAAAGCAACCGTTGTGAACAGTACTTCTCTCGACATCATGTCGCTTGCAGGTAAATCGTCAACGGACGATCTGCTCGGACGTTCGGAAGCGCTCGATACGTCGGATTACCAGAAATATCTCGACGCCATCAAAAACGTCACGCTGGGAATTACAGTCGGAAACACGATGGGATTGTCGGCAGCAAATGTCAAAATAACAGACACTGATGAAATATTCGGAACAGACGGCATGACGATGTATCTGTCCGGAGACTCGACAGTCAGCCTGACGGGAGACCAGATAACGTCCGTGCTGCAGACGTATCCGTACATGCCGACTGTCACACTTACCATTCCGGCGGATACTGAAATAATAATCCCCCGGGATGCGGATATTTCCGTCGGTCTGTCGGCCAAGGTCGCTACGGACGGAACAATTCAGCTTTACGGAGAGAACAACTGATGAAAAAGACGCTTATTATTTTTACAGCCCTTCTTTCGCTCTCACTGCCGCTTGCTGCGTTCACGATTGATCCGCTTCATCCGTCGCACCGGTATTTTGAAATCGGTTTTGATATGCAGGCTGTTGCGACGAACAATTACTTCGATGCGAACAGTCTGCTTGTAAAAGATCTTGTCATAGACCTGAAAAAGATAGCCGACGAAATGCCTTCGAACGGACTTGTCGTAAGCGCGTTCGTCGCCGCTCCTGAATCATACTGGAGCCTCAATCTTAAAAACGGGTTCCACCTCGGTTCGGCGTACGGAATCGAGGGAAACGTAACGGGCAATATCGGCAAAAATCTGTTCGACCTGCTCGGCTACGGAAATGAGGACAGCACAGCAATCAATGTAGACGGATACGTCAAGGCCGACGTTTTCGCGTACTATAACGTCTCGGCCGGCGTCAAACTTGATTCTCTGCGCATAACGGTCACGCCGGCACTGTTCATACCGGTCATGCACGCGGAGACAAGCTCCATGAATGCGTCGGTCCAAAATCCTTCCGACGGCTCGGTTCAGGTCGTCGCGAACGCGCTCGGTACTGTCTACACGTTCACCGACATTTCGGCGTTTGCAAATCAAACGGACATCGACCGGGAAAAAATCATTCATGACGCTTTCTCAAGCGTCGGATTCGACCTTGCGGGAGCTGTTGAATTTCCGCTGATCAGCTATCTGCAGACAGGCGCATACGCGCGCATCCCGATTGTTCCGGGACATCTGAAATACACAACGTCCGGAACGGCTACTCTGAAATATACGGCGGACAGCCTCATCGATATTGCAAACGGCGACGGCGAGTCGAGCACGGATGTTTCGGACATTACGTACGGCACGGGTAATTATTATATTTCGCGTCCGATGCGGCTCGGTGCGGAGGCGGCGTTCCGTCCGTTCGGCAACTGGTTCAGCCTGAATACGCTGCTCGGATTCGGAGTGCAGTATCCGTATACGGCGGATTACAAGTTTTATCCGGAATACAGCTTCGGTGCGGAAATGAACCTGTTCAAAATCATCGGTATGTCGGCATCCACCTCGTATCTGTCGCAGATGTTCATTCACAAAATAAACGTTATGTTCAACTTCCGCGTCATGGAGCTCAACGTCGCAGCCATTCTCGCGGGAGCAGGCGGAGCTGAAAACATTGCGGATTTCGGCTCCGAATTTGCGAACAGTTTCAACGGAACGGGCGCGGGCGCGCAGATATCCCTCTGCTTCGGTTATTAAGAACACGCTGATTACGTCCCTATGACTTAATCGGCTGAGTCTTAAGACTTATACAGATTCTTCAAACGGTGCTGTTCCGAATGCCCAGAGCGCGGAATCAGCACTGTTTTTGTTCTTAACCGGTAAATTGACTGATATTCTTCGATATAGTAAAATACTCGTCATATCTTTGTATTTTTTGAAGGACATGCTATGTTCAAAATTCTTGAGAAAAAACAGCTTTCCGCCGATGTCTTTTACATGAAACTGGAAGCGCCGGAAATTGCGCGCAACCGTAAAGCCGGACAGTTCATCATCGTTCAGGTCGACATCGATTACGGCGAACGGATTCCGCTCACGATAGCGGACGCCGATGAAAAAGAAGGCTGGATTGCAATTGTATTTCAGGCAGTCGGAGCTACGACATTCAAACTTTCGCAGAAAAAGGCCGGAGACGCGCTTCCTGCCGTTCTCGGGCCGCTCGGAAATCCGTCGGTCATTGAAAAGAAAAACGGACCTGTCGTCGTCGTAGGCGGCGGTATCGGCGTTGCTCCGTGCTATCCTATCGTGCAGGCACTGAAAGCCGCCGGCAACAAGGTCATCATGATTATCGGTGCGCGCAGCAAAGACCTGCTCATCTTCGTTGAAGAGATGAAAAGGGCAGCGGACGAAGTCATCATTATGACGGACGACGGCAGCGCAGGACAGAAAGGACTTGTTACTATTCCTCTTGAAGAGCTCTGCAAGTCGCAGACGCCGCCTGCGGAAGTGATCGCAATCGGTCCGCCCGTCATGATGAAATTCGCCTGCAAAACGACAGAGCCGTACAACATCCCGACAGTCGTTTCGCTCAACACAATCATGATCGACGGAACGGGTATGTGCGGCGGCTGCCGCGTAAGCATCGGCGATGAAACAAAATTCGTCTGCGTCGACGGTCCCGACTTCGACGGCCATAAGGTAAACTGGGACAATATGATGATGCGCATGGGTTCTTTCAAACCCCGCGAACAGGAAGAGTTCCATAAATGCAAACTGCAGGCCCAGGCCGACGCGCTCGAATCACAGCAACAGAGGTAATCATGTCAGAACAGTATATTTCAGCAAAAGAGCTTGAACATAAAGCAAAAAAAGAATACGACGAGCTTCAGGCAGAAATAAAAGCCGGTCCTCTTTCTCCGAAAAACCGTATGGCGATCGAACAGCAGGCTATGCCGACCGGCGAACCGAAAAAGCGCGCCCGCGAAATGAGCGAAGTTGCGCTCGGCTACACGAGGGAAATGGCGGTGCTTGAAGCGAACCGCTGTCTCCAGTGCAAAAATCAGCCCTGCGTCAACGGCTGTCCGGTAAACGTGCAGATTCCGCAGTTCATCGCTCAGATTCAGAAAGGCGACTTCAAGGCTGCGGTCGACATCATCAAGCAGACGAACCTGCTTCCGGCAATCTGCGGACGCGTCTGCCCGCAGGAAAAACAGTGCCAGGGTCAGTGCACCGTCGGAAAAACGTATAAATCCGCTGAGCGCGCCGTCTCGATCGGACGTCTTGAACGATTCGTCGCCGACTGGGAGCGCGAAAACAATAAAGTCACCTTGCCGGAAATCGCAAAATCGACCGGAAAGAAAGTCGCTGTGGTCGGCTCAGGTCCCGCAGGTCTTACGGTAGCTGCCGACTGCGCACGCGCCGGTCACGAAGTCACCGTGTTCGAGGCGTTCCACAAAGAGGGCGGCGTTATGCTCTACGGTATTCCCGAGTTCCGCCTTCCGAAGGCTATCGTCGCGGACGAAGTCGAGAACCTGAAAAAAATGGGCGTCAAATTCGAAACCAACTTTCTTGTCGGCCGTACGGATACGCTCGACCAGCTTCTTTCCGAAAAGGGATTCGATGCGGCGTTCATCGGAACGGGTGCAGGACTTCCGAAGTTCCTCAACATTCCTGGAGAAAATCTCATCGGCGTGTTCAGCGCGAACGAATACCTTTCACGCGCGAACCTTATGAAAGCGTACGTGAAAGACAAAGCTGACACTCCGTTTTATGAGGCGAAAAACGTAATCGTTACGGGCGGCGGCAACGTCGCGATGGATGCGGCGCGCATGGCGCTCCGTCTTGGTGCGGAACACGTAACAATCGTCTACCGCAGAACGCGGGAGGAAATGCCCGCGAGAAAAGAAGAAGTCGGACACGCGGAGGAAGAGGGAGTCGAATTCCGTTTCCTTGAAAATCCGGTGGAAGTGCTCGGCATACAGAGCGACGACAGAGCCGTCAACGGACGCGTACGCGGCATCAGAGCGCTCAGCTATGAACTCGGCGAACCCGATGCTTCGGGACGAAGAAGTCCGGTTGCAATTCAGGGAAGCGAGCACGAAATAGCGTGCGATGCGCTCATCGTCGCGCTCGGGAACGGCTCAAACCCGCTGCTCGTTCGTACCACAAGCGGACTGAACGCTGACCCGAAAGGCCACATCACGGTCGATGAAAAACAGGCGACGAGCAAGGCGAAGGTCTGGGCTGGTGGCGACATAGTCCTCGGTTCCGCAACGGTCATTCTTGCCATGGGCGAAGGCCGCAAGGCTGCCGCAAGCATCAACGAATATCTGAAAAAATAGACGAAACAACGCAGGCAGAGGCAGCTCCTGAAAAGAGACTCCGTCTGCGTTGCCGATAAATCAAAATCACAGCAAAAAATTTTCATCGCAGAGTTCCTGCAGATTTTTCGCCCAGCGGTCGGCGTGCGGCAGTTTTTCCCGCGTACCTATACCGACGGCGAACATACCGCCGATTTTTGCCGCTGCAATTCCCGCTTCAGAGTCTTCGAAGACCGCACATCCGCCGGTCGGCAGCGCAAGGGCCTCCGCACACTTAATAAATATTTCCGGATCGGGCTTCGCTTTTGAAACACAGTTCCCGTCGACGACGGCGTCGAAATACGGCGCTATGGTAAGTTTATTAATAATAAACGGAGCGTTTTTACTCGCGGAACCGAGAGCAGTTCCGATGCCGGCCTGCTTCAGCCGCCGCAGATATTCCGTCGTCCCCGGCAATAACGCGTTTTCGTCAAGCGTGTTCAAATAATCAACGTACCATATGTTTTTCTTTTCGGCCCATTCCTGCTTCTGTTTTTCGTCGGCGCGTATTCCGCCTATGCTCAGCAGTATGTCAAGAGACTGCATCCGGCTCACGCCCTTTAACCTTTCGTTATCCCTTTCGGTGAACGGAAATCCGAGTTCGCCGGCCAGCCGTTTCCACGCAAGATAATGATATTTCGCCGTATCGACAAGCACGCCGTCGAGATCAAACACGGCACCTTTTATTTCCGACATATTTCATATCCTTCCTTCGTTACCGTAATGAGATAATCAGTTCCCCGCACCTTCGCCGTAAACGTTACGCTTTTCCACGATTCAGGAAGATCAGGCGACAATGATATTTCCCCGTTCCTGCATTTATATCCGCAGAATCCGTTCACAACCATAATCCACGTTCCGCCCTCGGCAGCGGGATGCGTCCCGCCTATGTATATAAGTCCCGCAAACTGTTTCGAATCCCCGGACAAATCAGTCTCCGCTGTTTTCTTAAAAAACGCGTACGCATCTTTTTTATTTCCTGTTCTGCATGCCAGCAGTCCGTACATGCACGAACTCAGACTCGACCCGTGCTCAGTGCGCGGCAGATAGTACGCGTAGTTCGCATCCTTCACCTGCTTGCCGTATTCGTCGTCGAATACGGCAAGCATAAGCACGACGTCGGCCTGCTTACTGATTTGAGTCTGCGACGCAACGCCGTTCGCTCCGCCCCAGTATTCTTTCGGATCAAGCAGCCGTTTCTTCACGTCGTTCAGGGAACAGTCCTCAAGCGAAAAATATCCGTCGAACTGCGGAATCACATTGTGATGACGCGGATCATCAGATTCAGGCTGCGGTATGTATATCTTTTTAGCGACGTCCTGCATCAGCGGGATGTATTTTTCCAGTTTTATTTTTTTTGCCGTGTTCAAAATGAACGTGTTGTCGTCCTTCAGAAAATCGTCCCAATACGTTAATAAAGTTTCGAAGGTGAACAACGCCATTCTGTTTGTATATGCGTTATTATCGACGCGCTCGTGATACTCGTCGGGACCTGTTACGTCGTGAAATTCGTACCACTGCCTGAGCGGCAGATAAACGCAGCGCGACAGGTAAAACAGCGCGCATTCCGCGATTACCTCAAATCCGCCTTCGAGTAAAATCGAATAATCTTCAGTCGCGTCGATGTACTCTTTAATCGCGTAAACGACCGCAGCGCTTATATGAATCTGCTTGTCTTTAAAATACGTGCGCAGCGGTCTTTTCGTGAACACGTCGGTAACGTTGTAATCGGAGCACGCATCGTCACCCGTTTCCTGGCTTTCCCACGCGTAAAAAGCGCCGATGTATCCGTATGATTTCGCTTTCCGCAGCGCGCCCGCCAGTGTCTTTATTCTGTATCTGATAAAGTTCTTGGCCGTTCCCGGATCAGTATACAGAAAGTACGGCAGGATGAACATTTCCGTATCCCAGAATACGGCGCCTTTATACGTCTGCCCCGACAGTCCTCGCGCAGGAACGGACAAATCCTTTTGCCCGCGCGGTGCGGTGCAGTGCAGCTGATACAGGCTGTACCGTACGTCCTCCTGCGCTTTGCTGTCCCCTTCAATCACGACGTCGCCGTCCCGCCAGACTGCATCCCATTTTTTCCGATGCGCCAGATACAGCGCGTCGAATCCGTCCGCTACGGATTTGTTAAGACAATTGAACGCGTCGCCGCCGATTTTTTCCGCCGTAATTCTGTTGTCCGAATCATAATCGATCCCGCAATAGACGGCACCGTACACATACAAAACGAACGGCTTCTTTTTCGTCAGGATGATTTCCTTTCGTCCGCCCGATACATACTGCGCAACTGAAAACGGAATTTTGTTTTCCAGCGTTCTGTATCTGCAGACTGTATACAGTCCGCCGTCGGCTTCAACCGCATGCTGCGTCACAAGCTTAAAATGCGGACCGTTGCAGTCGTACACATCGCTGTCTATCAACGTCTGCACGGAAACTGAAAAATCCGAGTCGGACGTAACGACGTATTTCGAACACAAAAGATGCTCGTTTTCCATACTGACGAACCGGCAGCTTTCCACCGTAATTTCATTCCCGTCCGTTTTCCACGTCGTCCTCCGCGAAAACAATCCGTACCGGTAGTCGATTTTCTGTTCGTGGGAACGGATTTTGTATTCTCCGTCGTGCAGTGAAAATATTCCGCTCTTTCCGCGCGGTGAGAGCCGGATGCAGAGCGGATTCGGAATGTTCACCGGCTCCCTCCATTTATCGGCATACCTGTCATACATTCCGTTCACAATCAGCGAAACCATATCTTCGGCCGAAGCTTCATCGACAGTTCCCCGCATTCCCATGTAGCCGTTGCCGGAAAACATTCTGCTGCCGTTCTGCAGTATGTCGTCATGCGAATATGCGGAACCGGATATTTCCCAACTGTTCAAAGTTTTTATGCACATACTGAATCCTTATTATTTATTACTGATTTCCCGGAGCGGAACAGTAATCCCGGCCGAATCAAGCGTCAGCGGCTTTCCGTACACACTGATTTTCAGCGGCGTTTTTAGTGCCGCACACGGACGGATAGAAACCGCTGAGTCCGTTACTTCTATTAAAACGGGCACGCCCTTATATACGAGTCTGAAGGAATATTTTTTCCACTGAGCAGGTTTTACCGGTGAAACTGACAAGACCCCGTCCGTTCCCGGCTCCGAGCGCATACCTCCGAAACCGAACACGATGTCCACCCACGCGGCCGCGATGCTCGTCATATGCAGGCCGTCTCCCGTATTGCGGTTGTAATTATCGAGGTCGAGGCGCGTCGCAAAACCGAAGAACCTGAACGCCTCTTCCTTTTTTCCCAATTCCTCCGCAAGTATCGAATGGACTGACGGAGAAAGGGAAGATTCGTGTATGGTGCGCGGTTCGTAAAATTCATAATTCGCTTCCAGCACCCCGGCGGGAAATTCGTTCCTGTATAAAAACAAAAACATAAGGACATCCGGCTGCTTCAGCATGTCGGTCCGGTATATGCGGTCATACGACCAGTGATCGTACAGGGGAAAATCGGTCACCGGTATTTTATTAATATCTATATGCGGCAGTCCGAAATATCCCTCGTGCTGTTCGTACAGCTTCGTTTTTTCGTCGTACAAAATAATCATTTTTTCGCTGCATTCTTTAAGCATCAGCTTTTCTTCGCCGGTTATGTGAAGTTTCTCTTCAACGGCCGCATACGCGCCGCGGTCCGTCCGTTCCATTTCCGATAAAGTTTCAAGCGTATAGTCGAACGTCTTTTTCGCCGTAATGTTCGTATATACGTTGTTGTTAACCATCATATGAAATTCGTCCGGACCCATTACCGCGTAAAAGCCGAACCCCGTTTTCGTACTGTTCCATGAACCGCGGGACGCGAGGAATCTGCTGATTTCGACGAGCATTTCTATTCCGTGCGAATAGAGAAAGTCCGTATCGCCCGTGACGGACGCATAATGCGCTATTCCGTACGCAACGCCCGTACTCGGCTGAAACTGAAGACTCGCATGCTGCCAGAGATCGCATCCTTCTTCACCGTTCAGCGTCGCGACCGGATAACAGGCGCCCTTGCAGTCAAGTTCGGCGGCACGGGATTTTGCCTGGGGCAGAGTTTCATACCGGAATTCGAGCAGACTTTTTGCCGCCTGCACGTTCGAGTATAAAAAAAACGGAAGACAGTACGTTTCGGTGTCCCAGAACGCATGTCCGTTGTACGCTTCTCCGGTCAGCCCCTTCGCGCCGATATTGTCCGACCTGTTCTGTCCGTGATACGTCTGCTGCATCTGAAAAATGCAGAATCGTATTCCCTGCTGATTCTTCAAGTCGCCGTCTATTTCAATATCGCTGCTTTCCCAAACGGTATTCCAGTACGACGTCTGTTTTTCAACCGCATGCTGCAGCGTATGTTTCTTTAATTCTTCAAGCGCACGAAGACCTTCCGACCACAGCGCTTCCGTGCTCTTTTCATTATTTTTGTCGACGATGTTGCATATTTTTTTTTCAATGATTGCGTCTTCCCCTGATGAAAGAGGAAGGATGCATTCGACTCCGCACAATTTATCCGAACTGAAGGATTCGACGGCCCCTGCCTTATTCGACGTCCATACGAATCCGGAAAAAATTTTCTGATTGGTCGTGAGTGTCCGCGCCATTACAGCCGGCATTTCTTTTGAGCCGCTGTGCTGCAATTCCTTCCAGCAGCATTTATTGCGGCTCTTGTGCACAGTATTAAAATCGCACGCCAGCCGGATTCTCACCGAACCGGAGAAATTCAAAGACCTTACGGTTATCCGCTGATATGCGAAGGACACGTCGGTCATGTCGAGAACCCGCATAAATTCCATTCTGATTTTTCTGCCGTCATGCAGTTCCCGAACAAAAGACCTCGTCAAAGTTCCGTTCCTCATGTCGAGAACTCTGCTGTAGTCGGAAACGGAAGTCCCGCTTTCATCCATCCCGCAATCGAGTTCCTCGCCGTCGAACATCACTCTTGTATACAGCCAGTCGACTGCGTTCACCATGAAGTGAGTTTTTTTAATAATTCCCTTATATGCAGTGCCTGAAGTCTTTTCCGTTTCGTATATACCATTGAAATAGCTGCCGAGCAGCGAAGGTGCGGACGTCCCCTCCTCAAAATATCCGCGTACTCCCATATATTCGTTTCCCAATGAAAACAACGATTCGGAAACCAGACTGTGCTCAGGATTCCATCCGCTTTCTATGATTTTCCACGGATCCTGCACGATATATTCATCAGCAATCTTTGTCATACTAAAATCCTTTTTAACAATTATTTTTTAACCTTTTATCCCTGACTGAATCGTTACCTGCGTTATTTGTTTCTGAAACAGTATGAACAATATAATCGGCGGGATTATTGCAAACACTATCGCACGAAGCATTTCCACGTCGTTAATCTTCGCTCCGCGCATGAGGGAAAACAGCTTTACCATCACCGTTTCGAAAGACGTGTTCTGCAGGAGAAGAAACGGCAGAAGAAAATCCGACCATGCGGCCGTAATCGCATAAAGGACTACGACCATAATAATCGATTTGCTCAAAGGTACCGCGATTCTCATGAAGATGGAAATGTCGCTCGCACCGTCTATCTTGGCCGCTTCTATGTACGACTGAGGCAGCGAATCGAAAAAATTCCTGAAGAGCACGACGTAAAAAGCGTTTGCCCCCATGGAAAGCCACAGCGGCACAAACGAACCGGTAAGTCCGAGCTTCGCAAGATTCATGAACAGCGGAACTATGCTCGTCGTCGTCGGGATAAGGAGCCCCCACATGACAAGCGCTTCGATTATCTTCGAACCGGCCGGCCGCACCTTCGCCAGCACGAAGCCGAACAGGCCGTTGAACAGGACGGCGCAGACGACGCTGCCCAGAACCGACAATCCCGAGTTTATATAATAATGCGAGAAACGCAGCGCCTTCCACGTTTTGGCGAACGCCGCAAATCGGTACGTTTTCGGCAGAATGCTCGTATCCTTTACGAATTCCTGAATGTTTTTAAAACTCGACAGAATCACCCAAACGAGCGGAAAAAAAAACACAATCATGAACAGCAGGCATATTATGTATATCGCCGTATAAATCACCCGGACGTTCAGACGCTGCATGTCGAATTCGCGCAGGACACCAGTGCAGCTCTCCGATTTTTTTATCATAGCCGGTTCTCCTTGTTAATAATCCCGTTTACGATTCACTTTATTGTATACGACCGTCAGTACAATAAGGATAAGACAAATAATAACCGCGACGGCGCTCGCTTTCGGATAATCGTACCGTTCGAACGCGTACCGGTACATGAGCTGCATTATCGAAATCGACGCGTTGTTGGGACCGCCGTTCGTCATGACGAGCGGTTCGTACAGAATCTGAAACACCGAGATTATCTGCAGAATAAGCAGCGTACGCGCGAGGTTGTAAATGCACGGCAGCGTTATATTAACAATGCGCCGCCATATTCCTGCCCCGTCGATGATCGCCGCCTCATACAATTCGGGATCGATTCCCTGAAGCCCCGCTATATAGAGAAGAGCGGTCGCTCCCGCTCCCTTCCACGTCAGAGCGACGATAATAAGCGGTTTTGTAAAATGAGGATTCGTCAGCCATGCACTCGGAGGCAGTCCTATCTTCGCAAGCAGAATATTCAATATGCCCGTCTGACCCGGGCGGAAAATAAACCCGAACATGAGAACCATCGCCATACCGGGTACGATGTTCGGCAAATATATTCCGACCTTGAAAAAAGACTTTCCTCTCCTGATTTCACTGATAAACAGCGCGAGAACAATCGGAACCAAAAAACCTATAATGAGAGACCACAATGTATAGGAAAACGTATTCCGCAGCGCCGGAAGAAAATCGGGATGATGAAAGACATCCGCGTAGTTTTTAAAACCGACGAACTGCTGAAGTTTTATGCCTTTGGCAGAATACATCGAAATCCGAACGCTTTCAAGAAGCGGAATCCAGACAAAATATGCAAAAAGAATAAGGCTGGGAACCATGAGCATCCATCCGGCGGCATTCTTTCTGAAAAAATTATTATTTTTTTTACCTGTTATTTTCATAACTGCTCCTGCAGCTTCCTCGGTCAGGAGGAAAATCCGCATTGAATTTTCCTCCTGATTCTTATCCGTCGGACTTATTTAATCGTATTTCTGTCGAGAATACCCTGAAAGTTCGTCTGCGCTTTTGCTATGAGAGCGTTAATATCCGCATTTTTGTCAGTAAGAACAGCCTGCAGTATTTTTGTAAGCTCGGCATACAAATCCTGCGCGCACATCGGTTCCTCGCTTTTTACGTTGCCGCTCTTCGTAACCATCGTGTAATAGTCGTTGTACAAACGCATGTCGACATTGCGGTACGACGCCTCCGCTTTGCCGCGTGCTTCTTCAAGAGCCGCATCGCTCCACGCGGGAAACGGCGGTATAACGGGGATTCCCTGATTCATACGGTTCTGTGCGTCGGCCTTCATTCCGGCAACAGCTGTCTCCGAAACTTCCGGAGATTTCCCCATGATTTCAAGATACTTGAGACAGGCCTTCACCTGTTCGCTCGTTGCGTCGGGACTGAACATGTACGGCGTGCCGCCCATAAGCGAGTATTGTCCCTTCGGCCCCGCCGGAAGCGGTTCAAGAGCGAGACTCGTGACGGGCAGTCCATTAACCTGCGTGGGCTGATTTACCGCATCCTGCGCGGCTATATACATTGCCGCCGTGCCCGTTCCTATCGCGCGGAAGCCCGTTCCCCAATCCTCGTTTGTCGGGTCCGCGGTGAGTACGTCGTATTTCCATTTCAAATCCTTCACATACTGAAACGCAGCCGCGACTTCGGGAGTATTAATCTGTGCGATCCATTTTCCGTTTTTCTGAACTTCGAACTTTGCGCCGAAATCCCATGCGATGTTTGAGAAATGCCAGCCGCCCGCATTGTCCTTTGCAAGAAGGCAGAAACCTGCAACGCCGGTCTTCTGTTTTATTATTTTTGCCGTTTCCGCAAGTTCCTGCCACGTCTTCGGATATTTCGGAAGACCGTCCTTATCGACGAGTCCCGCCTGTTTAAACAGATCAACGTTGAGCATAAGCCCTAGCGCATATGCATCCCGCGGAACTCCGTAAATCTTTCCGTTTTTAGACAGCAGTTCGCGCACTCCCGGATTCATTTTTTTGTCCCACCCGACGGCTTTCACCTCGGCAGTAATATCTTTTGCAAATCCCTGACTGATGATTTTCTGCGGCTCGGTGAACCACGTGTCATAAATCGTCGGAAGCTGGCCGCTTTCCGCAAGCGGAACGAACGTATCAGTCGCGTATTTATAGTACGACGGTATCACTTTAATATCCGGATATATTTTGCTGAACGTCTTCACATATCCTTCATGCATTTCGATATCGGCCGTAAGAGTGTCTTCCGGCCAAATCCCCAGTCTGATTGACACGTCCTTCGAAGACGTTTTTTTCTTTCCCCATGGGCTCCATGCGAAACATGCGCCCGACAATGTGAGTCCCATGCACAAAATCCATAAAAGTTTCTTCATATTTCCTCCTAAAATCTTATATCAGCGCTCGCTTTTAAATTATTAAGAGCTCCCGCTCTTTTTATTCCGCAGCGCAGCCGGCCGTACTGTATCCGCAGAATGTCTTCCCAATTATTTTTTCACGTACACTTCCAGCTCAGCAATCTGTCCTGCTGTTCCGCCCGTATTTTTTGTAAACACGAACCGTACGTACCGGGCTGTGGCGTTCAGCTGTATCAGCACCGTGTTGCTGTTTTCCGCCGGATCGAATGCATAATCCTGCGGCGGTACGAGCGTCGTAAAATCAATTCCGGTACCGCTCGTTTGAACCCCGATTGTCTGACTGCGTTTTCCCCAGATTCTCTGCGGATTCAATTTAAGTACGGCAAAATCAAGATTCAACGGACTGCCCAAATCAACCTGAAACGTATTCGGATATTTATTTGCGGCTCCTTCCCAGTATGTGTTCACGTCGCCGTCGACGGCCTTGCCTGCAGCGAAGTCATAAATTTTATTATTTACGACGGCGGGAATTCCAAGCGCGACGTTCTTCCGACCGCCTGCATCGTACACAACGGCGGATTTTACTGCGGACGACGAAGGCTCCTGAAGCACGGGTTTAACCGCATAATCGATTATTATTTTCCCGTCCGCGAGCGCGGTTCGATATCCGGAAACATCGCCGGAGAGTACTGCTTTCAACGCGCGTTCCGCCGAATTTTTCTTTGCCGCAGACTGACTGACTGAAACAATTATTTTGTACAGTTCAAGAGGAGCACGCAGATCGAGCATAGTATACGGAAAATCGCCCGCATATTTCTTCTGCAGATTCCGAAGCACTTCAAGCTCTTCATATCCGCGCTGAATGGTAGGTTCAATGCACGTCCCTTCGCCGTAATCGTTCCATGTGGCAATCTGTATGATGTCCGGGTACGCCATAAGCGACGCTTTCAGTGCGAGGTTGAACGTTTTACCATCGGCGTAATCAAGATATCCGTAGCTTTTTCCGCCCGCTTGTCCGTAAATATCGTGGAATTCGGCATATGCGGTCGCTACAAGGAACGGTTTTGCATATTGGTCCGCGTAAAAATTGTTAAGCTGGCTGACTGACTGCACGGCAGTCTTTTTACCGTTCATATTGAACCAATTGTACGAACCGTCCGCAAAACTCTCGCTGTGACCTTCGAGCGTAATAAAGTACGGCCGTTCGCTGCAGACGCTGAAAAATTCATCCCACTGGTTTCTGTCAAAAAAATACTGCGGACCGAACGTCATGACGACGGGACGGTTTTCATATTTGACGTACGAAGCGTCCGAAAACCAGTTGTCGTTCATGTATTTGAATGTTTTTTTTCCCGTTTCAACGGCATCCGCTTTTGTGATGGAACCGACTTCGACCATTTTTCCGACGCTCAGGTCTTCATAACAGATGCAGTATCTCAGGCCGGCGCTTTTTAGAACGCCTATCATGGCGAGCGTCGATTCCTGTATCTCTTTATAATCAAACGCATTATCAATTCCGTACCAGTCGAAGATTACGCCGTCTATGCCGCTTATTTTCATCAGCGCCGCCTGATATTCCAGAACGGTCCTGTCCCGGGAATCGTACGGTCCGGTTAGAGGATACTGATGTGAAGCGATATTCGCGCAGCCGTCCGACAGTATCTGATACGGATCAAATTTCGCTCCGCCCTGGTGCCAGTGAAAACCGTATCCGTCCGAAACGGGCGGCGCCTGAAACCACGGCATGTAATGAACAAGCACGAGCGGTTTTTTCTCCGTACGATTTTCCGGCTGTCTGATATTCAGCAATTTTTCCGCATGTTCATAGTCGGCCATATAATCCTTTGTCTCTGATTCTTCTGTTTTCGGCAGCGGCGACGTAGTGCATCCTGTCAAATTTATGCCGGCCAGACAGACTGTAGTAAAAAACAGCGCGGTTGTCTTTTTCACGGCTACTTTCATACGACGGCTCCTATTAGCTGAACACTGAACACGTTTAACGTTCAACTAATAGGAGTATAAGCCCGCTTTTTCCGGTTGTCAAGAAAATTTTAATTATTTTTTCTTCAGAGCCGCCACGGAACTGCGTTCTATCAATTGAACAGGCAGCACAACATTTTTTTCAACTTTTTTCTTTTCCAGACAGTCAATAAGCAGATCGACAGCCAGTACGCCCCTCTTGTCCGCATCCTGATGGACTGTCGTCATCTGAGGAGAAGTGATGCGGCTTAAAAACAAATCGTCAAATCCGATTATGGAGACATCGTCCGGTATCCTGATCCCTTTCTCGTGCAGCCCCGACATTATGCCGGCCGCAAGAATATCCGCCGTGGCGAATACAGCCGTCACGTCGAGCCGCTTTGCCAGTTCGTATCCGAGCCGCGTGCCGTCGTCAATATTTATTTCCTGCTGATAGACGTTTTTCGGCGAAAACCCGATCCCCGCATCGTTCAGCGCGTCCCGGTATCCTCTGTAGCGTTCCTGGATGACTCCTTTTTTGTAAATCGGCGGCGACGCAAAAACTATCTGCGTGTGTCCCTTGTCGATAAGATATTTTGTAGCTATGTACCCGCCTTTATAATCCTCAAGCCCTATATTTAAAACCGACGTATCCTGAATGTAGCTGTCGAGCAGCACATACGGAATATCGCTCTTCACGAGACTTTTGTAAAAGGAATCCTCGAAAACGCCCGTTATGATGACTCCGTCCATACTCCAGTTGCGGAAAAAAGCCATCAGCTCGTTTTCATCTTCCACCGTGCGGATCATCATGTAATATCCGCGTTCCCGCACCTCGCGTTCTATGCCGCCGATTACTGCGCTGTGAAACGGATCAAGCATGAAGTTGCCGGACTGCTCCGGAATCAAATGATTGATGACGCTTATGATTTTGGACGATTTGTTCACCAGTGCCCGCGCGGACATATTCGGTGTATACCGGTATTTTTGTATTATTTTATTAATCCGCTCAACTGTCTCCGGTGCGACGTGAGAATTTACATTATGAATTACGTTCGATACAGTCGTTACACTGACACCGGCTTCTTTCGCTATATCTTTGATCGTAGGCATATAAATACTATATCAGAATACAAACGGAAAATTCAATTCATTTGACGAAACCGGTCACACGAAACCGGTAACACGTTGTCCTTCTTCTGCCGATAATCTATAATAGAAACTATGGCTGAAAGAAAAAACAAAAACTCAAACAAAAGAAATACCGGTTTCGCTTTTGCATGCTGGCTGCTCATCGCGCTCATTCTTCTTGTTTTCTTTTTTGTAAAAAGAGATACAATCATTTCAAATCTTAAAAATACTGATTTTTTTAACCGCGTTTTCGGTAAAACACCCGAATTCGTTCAAAAACACGAGGGTAAAACAGTTCCCGAAGAAGACAACGGCGACAGCACCATTATCCACATAGATACAGAGCCGGCAAAAACTGCGGAACAACCGCAGACGACGGAGGTTCCGACCGAAACCGAACAGAAAACGGCTAAAGGGGCGGAGCCGTCACAGCCGGACAAACAGACAGGATCCGAAGAAACGAAAACGGAACAAAAAAAACCGGATAAACCAACCGCGTCCGAACGTGCACCGGATGCCTCCAAACAGCCGGAGATAAAACCTGCCGTCGTACCGTCCGTGAATGTACAGCTCTGTTTTGTTCTTATCGATTCCGACGGTTCCGTAAGCAGGCAGATTGTATCGCGTCCGCTGTCGAAATCGGATTCGCCGCTTTCGGATGCGGTCAAAGCCCTTCTGTCGGGACCGACCGCGGATGAAAAGGCTAAAAACTGCATGACCCTTATTCCGGCGGGAACAAAATTATTGGGCGCCAGCGTCAAAAACGGTATTGCGACTCTTAACTTCAGTGAGGAATTTGAATACAATCCGGTGGGCGTTGAAGGCTACATGGGACAATTGATGCAGATTGTTTATACGGCAACTTCGTTCAGCACGGTAAACAGCGTGCAGTTTATTATCGAAGGGCAGCGGGAAGAATATCTCGGCAGCGAGGGAGAATGGATCGGTTCCCCGCTCTCCCGCTCGTCGTTCCGCTAAACGGCCGTGTGTCCCCGGCGGTCCAGCATCATGTTGCTGACAGCCGTCGCATAATATGTATTGATGTCGACGTCTCTGTCTTCCATGACAGCATATCCGGCTGAAATAACAAGCGGATACGATTTCTCCCTGGAATATTTACTGCAGGCTGCGCGTATCGCAGCGAACAGCTCCGTTATGACGGACAGCTGCGAAGCCTTCAGTATTATCGCAAAAGTGGAACTTTCCATGCGGTATATGCGGTTCTCGGGAAGCGTGTCGCGGAGAATCTGCGCGGCCGCCGCAATGTACGCATCGCCCGCCTTATGGCCGAGCACCGCATTGATTTCGGCAAGGCAGTCAAGTCCTGCGGCAACAAGCAGACACTGTTCATGCGTGCTCTGCATTTCAACACGGAAATTCATGAAAAAAGAACTGCCGTTCAGGCAGCCGGTCAGCGGATCGGAATAGGCACTCGACTCCATATTTTTAAAAAGCAGATTATACGAATCAAGATCGAACAGCGTACAGTAATATCCGAGTTCCTTTTTCGAATGCCCGCGGTATACCTGCAGCTTTGTGCAAAAATACATCGTTCCCGTTTTTACGTTCGACAGATAAAACATCTGCTCATCAGAATTACCCTGAGAAATCCCGAGCCGCCTGAAAACTTCGGCAGGAAAAATTTCGTCATACTTCATATACTGATGAAGGGCAGTGTTTGTATTTCGGCCGATCATGACCTTTGCAATTTCATTCGCCGTAAGGAATTCGTTGTTCAAATTAAAAACGAACAAAGGCATGTCGGTCCTGTCGAACAGTTTCTTCCTGCACTCGGATATTACAGTCTCGTTCAAATCCGAATACATTGCAAAAAACGCGAGGTTCACAAGCAGCAATGTGCAGACATCGTAAAAATAATCAATGGTTGCCGTAAGCTCCGGCAGATAGCCGAGTTTGTTAAAATAGCGTGCAAAATTCTGTATGATAAAAACAATCAGTATGCTTGTGAGTACCATATACCATGTCTTATTCTGCTGAAATGAAGATACGCAGCGGATAACAAAAAGAACGGCGGCTGTGCTGATAAGGGCATATCCGTATATTGTATGAAGATAATCCCATACGTGAAGCGGCCTTGTTCCGGCAAGTGCAAAAAGCCCGGCCTTCGCATACAGCAGCGCAATTATAGTGGCGGCGGGAAAAATAAGCGGAAGATAAGCAACCTTGTTGTTCTGCTTTTCCGTAGGAACAGAATAGCGGTAGGAAAACAGGAAAAGCGTATATGCGGAAAATTCGATGACAAGATATGTAACCGCGCCGATCGACAAATAATACTGCCCGGGTATCATGTTTTTGATGGCTCTGAGCAGATTCCAGATCCCCATGGCAAAATTGGCGGCCGCAAAAGAAGCAGCCGAAGTTTCCTTCGCATTGCGCTGCATAAAATACATCGCATAGAAAAAGCAGAAGAGGCTTATGATGATAAGAAAGATCGATTCCGGATAATTATTCATGCCCGCCTCCTCTTTGCATAACGGTATATCCTCCGATTATGCTGTCAAAATACGAATGATTTGTCTGATAGATATTATTAAAAACGGACAGCGTAAAAAAATAATAACCGCCGTCGTTCCGGTCGGTAAGTATTCTGAAGGTCCTCGTTACCGTGCCGCTGTCAGGCTGAAAGAAAACGCAGTTTATCACATACCGATTTCCGTCGTATTCAAGCGAAATATCACGCCAGCTGATGTACGAATCTTTCGTGCTCCGGAGCATTTTACGCAGAACTACGGAGGCCGCATTGTCGCCCGCACCGTCAGGTTTCGGAATAACGGCGGCTGAAACTATCGCAGTATCGCCAAGCATCCAGAGATTATCCATAGGCTGCGTCCATTGCGAATCAAGAACAATCGTCTGTCCGTCCGGAGTTGCAAAGGTTTTGCTGCGCGCCTTTTCATCCTTTGAAAAGACGTGATTCCGATCGAAGTACTTTTCGGGAACGCCGGAAAACGAGGTGAACGACTCATCGTCGGAAGAATAAAGGGTTCCGGTTGTCACAATCTGCAGCAATACGGAACCGTCGCCGGATGTTATTTTTTTCAAATTAAACAGCGGAATAATATAATCATAGTCCATTGCGACGTTTCCGCCGAACTGAGGAAAATCGTCCGTCACACTTTTATCCGTATTTGCAGCAGAAGGAGAAACGGCCCCGGCCTTAATGCGGCGCGAATTGAGTTCATAAAAAATATCGTGTATATAATTAATCAGCTCGGTATCGTCGGGGGTCATGCTGCCTATAATCCGCTCTCCGGTCAGCTCAATATGGTCCGCAGACGGATCGAGCGAAAAAAGAATTTCAACCGCACGCGACGGAAGCTCCCTGTCCCTGTCTTCCGGCGCATAATAGCGGACAGCGTACGTCGAATCATTGTAATACAAAAAGCCGATGTAAGACGTCCGGTCGAACGTCTTATCTTCGTAGTAGACGTATTCTCCGGACACGTCGCTGATGTACGGTGTAAAACCGGGCAGCGCTGCAGCCGATGAAGAACACCATACGGCAGCGATTACTGCGAAAATGAAAAAAGCAGAACTTCTTCTGACTTCAGCCATATAGTATTCAGGCATTCAGCGCAGCAAGTGCATCTTTCACAATTTTTCCTGCCGTCTCGGCAGCTTTGTCCGCAGGAACAAGCACCGGTTCTGATGCCGCACGTTCCTTTATCTCCACGTCGGGAAGATTTTTTTCTCCTACGACAATCCGTACCGGAATACCGATAAGGTCCATATCCGCAAATTTCACGCCGGGGCGCTCGCTGCGATCGTCAAGCAGGACCTCGATTCCCGCTTTCGTAAGCTCCTCATAAATCTTATCGGCAGCTTCCTGCATCTTCCCTTCGTACTTAATAGGAACAATTGCAACCTCATACGGACAGGTGCTCATCGTCCAGATAATACCCTTATCGTCATGATGTTCCTCGATGACGGACGCAAGCGTGCGGTCGAGTCCGATTCCGTAACAGCCCATGATCGGAGTCTGTGCTTTGCCGTTCACGTCAAGATACGCGACGTGCATCGACTTCGTATATTTGTCGCCGAGTTTGAATATATGACCAAGCTCGTTTCCCTTCTTTGAATAGAATTCCGCACCGCAGTCCGGGCATCTGTCCCCCTGTTTTACCGTGCGTACGTCCGCAGTCACAAACGGTGTAAAATCACGAAGCGGTTCGACATGCATGTTGTCCACGTCTTTTTCGCCGCCGCCCGTCACTGTGTCGTGGACACGTACTTCGTACGTACCGTCGTCCCGCCGTACCATAACGCTCTCGTCGGCGAGAAGCGGCACTTTCGTCAACCCTACGGGACCGACAAATCCGTGAGGAGCGCCGGAGTATGCGATTACATCATCCTCATCGGCAAGTTCAGCGCCGCTCGCTTTTAGAACAGCCGCCAGTTTCGTCTCGTTCACGTCGAGGTCGCCCCGGATTGCCACGGCGAAGAAACTCACCGGATAGTACTGAGCGCCCGACTCGTTTTTTTCACGTTTGAACGCCGCAGCTCCCGGCGCTTTTGCAAGGTCGAGTGCGCAGTTATACGCTTTATAAATAAGCACTTTTATGAACTGCATTGCGGGCATTTTAAAGAACTGCTCCATCTGTTCGATCGTTTCGACGCCGGGGCACGGAACTTTTTCAATCGCTTTGTCCGTTTTCAGCTGAGGTCTGCCGTTTACGTCGAGCGCAGTATCGCTTCTGCACGCAGCTTTCTCAACGTTCGCGGCGTACCCGCACTGCGGACAGAGAATGAGCGTATTGTCGCCCACTTCGCTTTCAACCATGAATTCTTCGGAACCTGAACCGCCCATTGCGCCCGTATCCGCCCGAACGGGAATCGCAGCGATGCCCATCCGTTTAAATATTCGCCGGTATGCCTTCGCTAATTTTTCATAGCTTTCGTCGAGCGACTTCTGGTCGGCGTCGAAAGAATACGCATCGAACATCGTAAACTCACGTCCCCTCATAACCCCGTAACGCGGACGGATTTCGTCGCGGTATTTTGTGTTAATCTGATACCCGATAATCGGCAGCTGTTTGTAAGACGTAAGTCCGTCGCGGACAACGGCGGTGAACGCTTCCTCCGCCGTCGGGCTTACGACCATATCCTGACCGCTGCGCGTCTTCATTTTGAGCATTTCCGCGCCCATCGTTTCCCAGCGTCCGCTTTCTTTCCAGAGATCACCGGGGACAACAACAGTCGGTTTCATTTCGAGACAGCCGGCTGCATCAATTTCCTCGCGGATAATATTTTCTATCTTGCGGAAAGAGCGGAGCCCGAGGGGCATATATGTATAAAGTCCATTAGCAAGTTTACGGATAAGTCCCGCACGCATCATAAGCTGATGACTGGCAATAACAGCATCTGCAGGAGCTTCCCGCAGCGTAGAAATAATCGTCTGTGATGTTTTCATATTAAGCCATTCTAGCGTAAATAATAGAGATATTTCAAGTTAAGTTTTTCATTGCTTTTCTGCCGGTATGATTTATAATAATAGTATGGAATATCTTCAAAATGTGGTTGAGTATTATGATGAGCTTTATCCTGTTACTGATACTCAGAAAAAATTTTATGACGGCATAAAAAAATCATATGCCGTACCGGTTAAATTTTTGCAGATAGGATGCGGTACAGGCGCATTGGAACATATACTGGCTCAGGACGGTTCGGACGTAACAGGTCTTGAAGTTTCAAAAGAACTTATAGCAGCTGCAAATCTTCGGAAACGGACACAGCTCACCGCTGTCCGTTTTTTTCAGCTTTCAACACTCGATATGACGCGTTTTCTCGGGAAAGGATTCTACAACGTAATATCGTGTCTGAATAACCGCATCGTGTTCATACACGACAAAACGCTGCTCAAAAAATTTTTCTTTGACAGCAAAATGCTGCTGTCAAACGGCGGAATACTCATTCTCGGGTTGTTCAACTTCCACCGTACGGATCAGTCTTCCGTCACGCAGCTCCCGGAGCAAAGCAGTATCCGCGTAAAAATGATTTCCTCGCTTAAAAAAAGCAGCAGCGGACTCATGTATCTGAATCAGAACATCGAAACAGGCAACGGCAAAATCCTCAAAATAATGGCAAACGAAGAAGTGTATCCGTTAACAATAGAGGAAATCGCTTCATTTGCGAAAGGAGCGGGTTTTGCCGAATCGTGTTTCTACAGCTCATTCAGCATGGAAGAATATACGGGAAAAAGCGACACGCTCATCTGCATAATAAAAAAATGAACGGCCGCTAGTTTATTTTCCAGCGGTTGTTCGAATCTTTTACGAAGCGTTTTGCGTTAACTTCAAGGAGACGGCCGTCTTCTCCGAGCATCTTTACCATTGATGTAATGGGATTTACTTCCGTAATCTTGAAGTTCGTCCCGTCGTAAAACAGGCGGATGCCCTCCGAAGGAAGACTTTTGCGCGCCTCGCTGTACCAGTCGAATTCGTACGAAAGACAGCACAGCAGACGTCCGCACTGCCCCGATATTTTCATCGAATTGAGCGAAAGGTTCTGGTCTTTCGCCATGCGGATGGAAACGGGGCGCAGCTTATCCGAAACGGCATGACAGCAGTACGGACGGCCGCATACGCCGAGCCCACCCGTAATGCGGGATTCGTCGCGCACGCCTATCTGCCGCAGTTCGATGCGCATCTTGAAAACGGAAACGAGATCCTTCACAAGTTCCCTGAAGTCGACCCTGTTATCGGAACTGAAGAAGAAAAGCGCTTTCTGCTCGTCAAGCAGAAAATGTACCGAAATAAGCTTCATATCAAGATGATGTGCTGATACTTTTTCCCTGAATATGACGAACGCCTCTTTTTCCTTCTTTTTCAATTCTTCCGCACGCTTCAAGTCGTCTTTTGCTGCTTTCCGGTCAACTTCCACTATGTCGGAAGGCTTCGCGCCGATCGGTTTGTTTGACTGACCGAGCACTACGGCAAGGTCGCGGCCGTAACGGGTCGGAACAATCACGAAGTCTCCGGGATTGAGCGTTCCGGCTTTTCCGGCTGTCGCGTACAAACTTTCGCACGAATAGCTAAGCTTAAGATGATAAAGCGGTTTATCAAACGTAAATCCGTCGCTGCTCTCCTCGTTTATGTCGGCAGAATCTTCCAAGGCAGAAAGATTTTCATTCTCTCCGTCCATATCGTTTTCAAATATATCGCTCATACGTGTACTCCTATAAAAAGTCAACAAAGCTTCGCTTTGTTTTCAATAAGAGACATTCATGATTGCGGCTCTACTGCCCGCAATCATTCATTCTCCTTACTCAGCGGCTACGATGCAAACATGTCTACTATCAGCCCCTGTATTTCTTCTACTTTTTTCAGCAGCTTCAGTTTGTCGGCCTGATTGGCCAGAATTTCCGAAGCAAGCTGTTCAAGTTTCCCGTTAATCACTTCAATGTTCACAAACGGAGCTTTCTCCCGGTGCGTATTTCTGTCGGGAAGACGCTTGTGCTGCTCAAGTTCAAAGCTGTGCCTGACGACATATTTCATGAGCTGGCTCACAGCCTGACGGTATTCAGCAAAGGCATCTCCCGTCATTTTTTCCACGAGTCTGTCTCCCGCCATCGTAATGCGGTCTTTCAGAAACACGACAGCTTCTTCCATTGTCATCTCGGCAATTTCAGGAGGAAGCCCCGCAGCAACCAGTTCATTAAGCTCTTCGTTTTTTTTCAGCGCAGCAGCGAATATGTTCGTCTTTGCGCCGCCGGCAGTTTTTTCTTTTTTCTTTGTCTTTTTTGCGGCTTCGCCTGCAGCCGAGGAAACAGCGGAAAAATACAGCGATGTATTAATCTGGTCGATGGAACTCATGCAAGGGAAGCCTTATTGCGGATCGCCTGAGCCTGCAGATACCGCTCCGATTCAGCCGAAAAATTTTCGTCATTGTCAAGCGAAATGCAGTATCCGTGGAATACGACGTGATCCTCCATCTGGACCTTGCGTGAAATAATGTCGCCTACCACAGCAGCCGTCGAAAGCAGCGTCACTCCATCCTTTGCAGTAATATCTCCGAGAACAATACCGCCGACAATTGCGGATTTCGCTTTTACGTTTCCGCGGAGACGTGCTTTTTCACCGATGATTACGTTGCCGTCCGTTTCCAGATTGCCGTCAATATCACCGTCGATGCGGATAAATCCGTTTACGCGGAGATTACCGGTAACGGCGGAACCGTCACCTATGATTGTATTAATTGAAACATCATCAGAACGCAACGACATATAGTCTCACTAGTCGGAAAGTTTGACGTTGATATACTTGGCAGGATCGACAACGTCGGAACCAATATGAACTTCGTAATGAAGATGAGGACCTGTCGTAATACCGGTGTTGCCGACATAACCGATGACCTCACGCTGCGACACGAATTGCCCTTTCGACACAATGGAATACATCATATGGGCATACCGCGTATAAATACCGTGTTTATGCTTGATGATGACGTAGTTTCCGAAACTCGCATCGTAACCGACGGTAACAACCTGCCCGTTGGCCGTCGCAATAACCTGATCGCCCGAACGGTATGTCGAAAAATCAAGTCCTTTATGAATGTACCATTGGCCGGTAATGGGATGTACGCACGGCCCGAATGCCATGGAAATATGCGCGTTCGGATTGCTCAGCGGCCAGATGCTCGGAATTTCCGTAAACAGCGTGTTCTGGTTTTCAAGCATTTTACCGATCTGTTCGACGGGCTGCACCGCATTCTCAAGATACGACGTAAGTTCTTTTACATCGGCCGTTTCCCGCAGAGAGCCGGTGACTGTCTCCTTTGTGTTAAACAGGGAGGAAAGGTCGCTTCCCGAAATAGAAGCCTGGGAAATCTGTCCGCCTTCGCTGATGCCGAGAAGGGAAAGAGACTGGGACAGGGACGTCTGGAAACGTTTTGCCGCCTGCAGCAGATTCGTATTCTCGTCGCGGAGTTCATCGAGACTCGCCTGAGTTTCGTGGTTTTGCGATGTAAGCTTTGAAATTTCCGCGCTCGAACCTATAGCCCTGCGGTCAAAATAAAAGAACGACGATACGATTCCGACAATAAGTACGCAGCCCAGCCCAAGTGCAAAAACATTCGTCTGAAAGTTGATTACCTTTCCCTGCGAATGAGGAACAATCATTATAGTAAGCCTGCTGTCCAGAACTTTAAAAACCCGGACGGCAGCATTCCGTATCATCTGAAAAAAGGACAGAAAAACGCCCCGTATTTTCGATGCGAATGATTTTTCTATTTTTTTGTATTTTTGTGTCCGGGCCACAGCAATATCCTCGTCCGCATTTAAACAAAAGCGCGGAATACCATTACTGGAAACCAGTATAACACAGCAAATCATTGTCTGTCAAACAAATATAGGTTGACTTCAACAGAAACCTGTGTTATCTTTTAAAGCATCGGGACGTTTCCGGTCCCTTATTACGTACTAGGAAGAAAAGCCATGCAATTTTTTGATACTCATGCCCATATCGGGCTGATCTATGACGATCCTATTGAACAGTTACGCGTTATTCAGCAGGCCAAACAGGCCGGCGTAACCCGCATTGTCTCTATCAACAACAGCCTCCATGACTTTACCCGCGTGTACAGCAACCTTAAAGTCGTGCCGGGCATTTATCATGCAGTCGGTGTCGCTCCGTCCGAAGTGACGAATCCGGGAAAGGATTATGCATCAATTATAGAAGAAAACCTCAAGCTGCCGAATGTAGTGGCGGTAGGAGAAACCGGACTCGACTATTTTAAGCAGTTCGGCGACAAACGGACGCAGATTGAGCTGTTCATCACACAGCTTGATATTGCGCGCAGGCACAATCTGCCGGTCATTATCCATAACCGCGATGCAGGCAAGGACATATTCGACGTACTCTCGGAACGAATTCCCGACGCAGGTGCAATTTTTCACTGCTATTCGGAGGATGCCGTATATGCGAAAAAATGCCTCGACGCAGGAATGAACGTATGGTTCTCCTTCGCGGGAAACCTTACCTACCGGAATGCGCGCAATCTCCACGAAACGGTGCTCAACGTGCCGCTCGACCGCATCCTCATTGAAACGGAAAGTCCGTTTATGATTCCGGCCGAATACCGCGAAAAAAAGCGCACTATGCCCGCGTACATCACTTCGACTGCGCATTTCCTTGCCGATCTGCTCGAGATGGATCTTGAGGAGCTCAGCAGACAGCTGTGGAAAAACAGCTGCAAAGTCTTCAATCTGCCGGAATAAATGCTGTACCACGGGGTAAAAATAGGTTCTCTCGAACTGAACGGAAACATATTCCTCGCACCCGTCGCAGGATACAGCGACCGGGCGTTCCGTTCAGTATGCATAGAACACGGAGCCGCTTTCACCTATACCGAAATGGTATCCGCAGAGGCACTCGTGCGCGGAAACGGCAAAACCGAAACGCTCATGAACCGTGCCGCGAACGAAAAGGTGTACGCCGTTCAGATTTTCGGCGGCGAAGGCGGGACGCTGGCAAAGGCGGCGCGCATCGTGCTCGAAAAATCTCCGTGCGAATGCATCGACATAAACTGCGGGTGTCCTGTTCCGAAAATCATCAAAACGGGAGCCGGTTCCTTGCTTACGCGCAATCCCGACAGGCTCTACGCCGTTACGAAAGCCGTCGTAGAGTCGGTTGAGGGCAGTGTGCCCGTAACCGTAAAAATACGTTCCGGCTGGGACAGCGGTACTTTAACATGGAAGGAAGCGGCGGATGCGGCGCTCAGTGCGGGTGTTTCGGCCATAACGATGCACCCGCGCACGCGCGCGCAGGGATACGAAGGCAAAGCGGACTGGACAATACTGAAGGCGCTCGTCGATTTTGTCGGCGGCCGCGTACCGGTGTTCGGTTCGGGCGACCTGTTCAAACCGGAGGACGCGCGGGCAATGATCGAGCAGACGGGATGCAGCGCCGTCATGTTTGCCCGGGGAGCGATGGGAAATCCGTTCATCTTTACGGAAACGAAGCAGCTGCTCGAAACAGGCAGCTTCGACGAAGTTCGTACGGAAGAACGCATCAGGACAGGTTTCAGAGAGCTCTCGCTGCTGATCGACGACCTCGGCGAAGAATCAGCCTGTCGGGAAATGCGCAAACGGTTTTGTGCGTACACGAAAGGAATCAGAGGCGGTGCGGAAATGAGGCTGCAGCTTGTTCACGCCTCGACCGCGGCCGATTATCACAAAATACTGGACAACGTTTATAGTAGTATTGAACAGATACGGTCATAAGGCTAAAATAACGTATGGGCTTTTTACAGGCTATTGCGGATTTTTTTGAATCAATTTTCAATAAATCTTCTCCGGAAGTACAAAAACGACTCCAGCTTAAAAAACTGGAAACTGAGATTCGTACTTTCCAGCCTGCACTGTACCGGAACGGTAATCTTCTCCCGAATTTCGGAGAAGCAGTCAAAGTTCTGTATGTAAACGCAAAGCCTCTCGACGATCTGTTTTCGGCGACTATCGGAGGAAATGACATCCCTCGCCGGCAGCGGTTCGAGGCACAGCTTGTCTTTACCGGCTTCCCGCCGGAAGAGCAGCAGAACATCGAATCTCTTTTGTATGAAAACAGAAAGGCGGAAATACAATCTTCTATTCAGCCTGCAAATCACGTTTTTGAAATGCAGCACCGCGTACTCGACAAGGTGCTGAAAGCGCTTAATGAAAGTGCTTTCACCCTTATGGACAACGATCTTATGTCAGTCCACCGGCTTGCGGATTTATGCAAATTCAGTTTCATCACTATTCTTCAGATATTCGACACTGATTTTTCATCCGTAAACATTTCGGCAGAACCGGCATATCAGGAAGTGCCGCTTGCCCGTCTCGAAAATGCACTCGAGGATTTGTACTACCAGACCGCGGATCTGCATATTAATACGGCAGTTGCAAATGCGGTCACTGCGCTCGCCCAGCTCAAAAACGGCGGCTCGCTCTCCGAAAAACGAAGCAGCGGATACACCGAAAATATAAAGAAAATCTCATACATTTTTTCACATATTCTTACTCCCGAACATCTTCTTGCGCTGATCAGGCTTTACAGGGAAAATTCCTCATACATGCCGAAAGTTGCGGAGTATCATGAATCGGCCCGGCAGAATTTTGCGGCGAGACTCCAGCAGCAGTATTTTGCCGACGAGCAGCGGATAAAAACAGAGCTCAAAGATCAGAAAATAAGCAGCGAGCTGGAAAAACTGTTTAACGGTGTTCCGCTGGCGGCACTTAGCGGGTACGACAGCGACATGAACGACAAGCTTCAGGCAAACTCCGCGCTCGCGTTCTCATGGATTACTCCGCTGCAGATTCTTAAAACGTTCCTGCAGTTTTATTTATCGGAACCGATCAAAACGCTTATAAACGATATAGTAATAGAAGGATTCTTCAATAACCCCGCATACAAAAGTGAATTTTCGACCGCTGTGTATGGAGCGCTTGAATGCGGAGAAAAACTGCAGGCATTCGAGGATTCGTTTAATCACGGGAAACCGAACGATACTGCCGTTCTGGAAGGATATATCCGCGACAGTCACAAGGACGCGGATTTTTATTCAAAAATGGAAACGATGGTCGGGACGGCGAACAATACTGCTCAGAAACTTATTCAGGAAGAAACAAACACGCTGCGCAGCCTGCATGTGGAACTCGGAGAACTGCTCACTGACGCAAAAAAACCGACAAGCGAAATCATTTCAAACCTCAAAGTACTCATGATGTCTTCCCGCAACAGGGACAATACCGATTTGCTCGAGCGGCAGTATCCGGGCTGGCAAATCTTCTTTGAGATTATGCGAAACTATGCTATAATCACTATAAAAGAGATAAAAACATGAGCAGAACATCAAGAGAGGAAAGTACATGCGATACTCAAATGCTGGAGCTGACGACGCAGTATGAGAAAAAAATCTATGACCTTGAACAGCTGCTCGATATCTCACGGTCGTTCTGCTCGACGCTTGAGTTCTCAAAACTTCTTGAATCGATTGTTTATATCTGTATGGCGCAGATGCACGTTCTCGGTGCCGGTATTTTTGTACGCAACGATATGGATTCGGACGAGTTTATACTTGAAACAAACCACAGCGATATAAACGTCGATCCTAAAACAAAGTGCAGAATCCCCGGCGATCATCCCATCGTTGCACAGTTATACAGTGAAAAACGCGCTATCTCACTTGATTATCTTAAACGGCAGGTACCGGAAAAAACAGACTTACGCATGATAGAATCGCTTCATCCGACGCTTCTTGTACCGCTTATTCAGAAGAACAACATGAACGGTATTCTGTTCCTCGGCGAGCGGATCGTTTTCGACGGCGTAACGGATTACACGGAATACGAAAAAGAGCAGATTATGGCCATCGCAACGCTCGCTTCGCTTGCAATCAACAACGCGGCGCTCGTCGAACGGTCTTCCACGGACATGATGACGAAGCTTAAGCTCAAGTATTATTTTTTCAACGTCCTCGGCGACAAACTCGACGCCGCTTTCGTTCAGAAGATTCCGCTCGCGATCATCATGTTCGATATAGACCTTTTTAAAAAATTCAACGACACGTACGGACACGAATGCGGCGATTACGTTCTTATTCAGGTGGCATCGCTCATCAAAACAGGGCTGCGCGAAGAAGATCTTGCCAGCCGCTACGGAGGAGAGGAATTCACCGTGCTTCTGGATAACACTCCGAAGGAACAGGCTGTACGCGTCGCAGAACGCATCCGCTGCGCAATCGAGCACTTTGATTTTCAATTTAATAATCAGCATCTGCACGTAACGATTTCCGGCGGCGTCGCCGTATTCGACCGCGGGAAAAATCCCGTTATTATGCCGAAGCGGCTTGTTAATCAGGCTGATCAGGGCCTGTACATGTCCAAAAACAGCGGCCGCAACAAAATCACCTATGCTGATCCGGCCCTGCTCAAAGACTGTTCCGACGAACTAGAATGAAAGCGGGAACAATCATCCGGAGACCGGTCAAATACACTGATATTCACGTTACGCTGTATCTCGCGGCGGTCAATATACTCGTTTATGTCGGCACGCTGCTTTTTCCGGGGCTGCGGATACAGCTGAGCCTCTATCCGCCCGCGTTCATTTACGGGAAGATGTACTGGCAGCTGTTCACATACATGTTCGTGCACGGAAGTTTCGAACATATTTTCTTCAACATGTTCGGACTGATTATGTTCGGACTTGCCGTCGAACGCGCGCTCGGTTCGAAGGAATTCCTACTGTACTATCTTGTGTGCGGAACCGCGAGCGGAGCGCTTTCACTTGCGGCGTTCGTACTCACCGGCCATTACAACATCGCGCTCATAGGTGCGAGCGGTGCCGTATATGCAGTGCTTTTCGCATTCGCCGTCGTCTATCCCCGTTCCAAAGTGTATTTCTGGGGCGTTCTTCCGATACCTTCGCCCGTTCTCGTAGTTATATATGCGGTGATCGAACTTGTGAGCCAGGCGGTCGGATTCAACGGAGGCGTCGCCCACATGACCCATCTGTTCGGGCTCGCCGCGGCATGGCTTTACTTTATTATCAGGACGGGAATAAACCCGGTACGTGTATGGAAAGACGCATTCAAAAGCTGACAGTATGTCTCGTGTTCTCCGCAGCTGTCGGACTGTGCACGGCGCAGACTCCGTCCGTCGTCGAGCATATACGCATTCCGCTGTGGGCGGAAGCCGATGCGTACCCCGGGCTTGCGGAAGCGCAGGATACTGCTGGGGGGATTTACGATTACCCGGTAAAGCGGCTCAAAACGATCGCTCCGTTTCTTATTAACGGAATGGTAAACGGCTGGAATTTCGTCTACACTCCGTCCGACAAACTCCGCGGCGTCGAAGAATACTTCGAATTTTCCGATATTCAGCCGCTCGGCGGGGCTGCGGATGACATCTCTTATTCCTCCCCGTGGATGCAGGACGGCAAAATCACCTGCTGGGTTGAATTTACGCGTACCCCGCAGATGATCCGCAATTACGGACTCTGGGCTTCTATCAGTCATCCGGTAATCAGCGGAAAAGGGTACGGTAAAATCGAAGACGGATTCGACGGCATAACGGACGCCGCGAAGGAAGCGGTGAAGGAAGCAGTGCGCGGTTATTTCCGCGGCAGAATAAAAAACAAACCGAAGGAAATCGACGGCAAAGTCCTCATCAGAAATCAGCCGGCGATCGGAATAGACGCCGGCCGGTATATGGTTCAACTTGATTTTTTTCTGGAAACTGATAGAATACTATCGTATTCTCAGTATTAGAAAAAATCCTTGGAGGACTTATGAAAAAGACCGTTGCTATACTTACCTGCCTGCTTTTCGCGGCCGGCATTACTTTTGCTCAGGATGCCGCTGCAAACACTCCTGCAAATTCAGCTGCCAATACTTCAGCAGCTTCATCAGATAAATCCGTACCGTCAACTCCTGAGGAGTCTCTCAACAACAAAGGGTTCGACGAAAAAACAACGCGCATCATTGTACCTGAAAATCAGCATACGACTGATAAAACCGCAAGCGTTAAAATAGAATATACACCGATGTACGACGAAGTACGCGTTTACTACACATGCATGTATGTTACGTACGACAAGGGAGAGGCGATGAACACGGTCATAGCCTGTCTTGAAGATTTCATGAAAGAAAATCAGTATTATCATTACACGTATCTTGCACGCGACCGCGAGAAGTATTTCAAAAACGACCGCGGTTACAGCATGGCGCAGTATATGTCGTACGTAAAATTCTCCAGATAGTTCGGACCCAGTATAAATGGATATTTCAAACATTATAAAAAATCTGCACCCGCTTGAAATAAAGGTGCTGCTTAAATATTCTCAGAAAGACGATTTAACATCGGAAAAACTGCAGAAGGATCTCGATTACAAAGAGGGCCATGCGAATCAGGCGTTCTCGTGGCTTGCAGGAAAAGAGCTTGTAACGGAAACGAACCGGACGCCGCACACCTATTACGAAATTACCGACCTCGGACGCATGCTGGCAAAAGCAGGTACCGTCGAGGAACGGTTCGTAAACTTTGTGAAGGGAAAGGGTGCGCAGGCATTGCCGAAGATTGCAGAGGCGCTGAAAATCGAGAACAAAGACATCGGAAGCGCGTTCGGACAGCTCGTAAAAGACGGGGTTCTCCGGATGAACGGCGGGAAAGAGGCCGAATCGACAGGGAAACCGCTTCCGAAACGAATCAGTATCATATCGGGGCTGCTGAAAAAAGCTGCCTCTGCGGAAAACGGACAGCTTGACAAAGCGGCTCTTTCTGCCGAAGAGCAGGAGGCAATCGCAGGTCTCGCAAAAAAACGCGGTGCGGCGGACAGCCCGTTCAAAGTAATCGAACGGGAAACGGTTACATACAGACTGACTGACGCGTACGGTAAAGTTGTTGAGGCGCTGAAAAAAGCGGGAATTACCGGCAACGAACTCGGTGAAGTTACTCCGCAGATGCTCGCGTCGGGCGACTGGAAAAACGGCACGTTCCGCGGCTACAACATTACAATTCCGCCGGCACGTATCATTCCCGGGCGTACGAATCCGTATGTGCAGTTTCTTGAATCAGTTAAAGACAAGCTCTCCTCCCTCGGCTTCCAGGAATTCGACGGTCCGCTCGTAGAGACTGAATTCTGGAACGGCGATGCGCTTTTTATGCCGCAGTTCCATGCGGCCCGGGACATCCACGACGTCTACCGCATAAAAAATCCGACGCACGCAAAGATGATTGAAGAGCCGTATCTCTCCAACGTACGGAATGTGCACGAAAACGGCGGCAATACGGGAAGCCGCGGCTGGAACTACAAGTTCGACACGGAATTCACGCGCCGCCTTATTCTCCGCAGTCAGGGGACGGTTCTGTCCGCCCATCAGCTGCACAAGGCGGAAATCCCCGGGAAATACTTCGGCATTGTACGCTGTTTCCGCTACGACAAAGTGGATGCGACTCATCTGAGCGACTTCTATCAGACTGAAGGCATAGTCCTCGGAAACGACGTAAACCTTAAAACGCTGCTCGGATTCCTTAAAATGTTCGCGACGGAAATCGCGGGCGCTACGGAAGTGAAATACGTACCGGGATACTTCCCGTTCACCGAACCTTCAATCGAGGTCCATATCAAACATCCGGTGCTCGGCTGGTTCGAGCTGGGTGGTTCAGGTATTTTCCGGCCGGAGGTAACGAAGGCGATGGGCATCGATGTTCCCGTTCTTGCATGGGGTATCGGTATTGACCGCATGGCGCTTATGGCGCTCGGTCTTAACGATCTCCGCGAACTGTTCAGTGAAGATATAGAGCAGGTCCGCCTGCGTAAAGCGAAATTCTGATCATCTGTATGCAAAAAATGGCTGTCCCGTAAGATAAACTTACGGGACATTTTTTTTATTTAAAGAAAATACTTTTCTGAAATTTATCCTTATTTTCTCTTTACAAAATAATAAACGGGTGTATACTTATGCTTATAATTTGTACACAATGTGTACAAATAAGACTGAAAAGTGAGGTGGAGTATATAATGAAAATTTTTCCTAAAGCTTTGGCTGCGGTATTTCTGACTGCAGGACTTCTCTCCTGTTCCAACGGATTATCGGATCCGCTGGAAGCTGCGTCGTCACGGAAGGGCGCGTCCGCACGTGCAAGTACGGCGAGTACTTCGGAATCATCCCGCAGAGTCGTCGGCTATTTCTGCGAATGGGGCATTTACGGCGCGCACAACAACTACTACGTAACGTCGATTCCGTACAGCAAACTGACGCACATCAATTACGCGTTCGTCGGTCTCGATCCCTCGACGCATGCCGTTCAGATTCTTGATCCGTGGGCGACTACCGACATTGTATATCCGGGAGAGTCGTGGGACACGCAGTACAAAGGCAACCTGGGCATGCTTAAAAAAATGAAGCTGGAGTATCCGGGAGTAAAAGTGCTTATTTCCGTCGGAGGATGGACACGTTCTAACGGATTCCACAGCGCGGCTGCCACCGCAGAATCGCGAAAAACGACTGCGGACAACCTTGTCGCCTTCATGAAGCAGTACGGGCTCGACGGCATAGACATCGACTGGGAATACCCGGGAATCAACAGGGATAAAGATTCGGGCGATCAGTACGACATGGGCGCGCCGGGCGGAATTGAAGACAAGGAAAACTACACGCTCTTTCTTAAGGCTATCCGCGAGGCACTCGACGCACAGGAAACGACGGACGGTACGCACTATGAACTCACTGCGGCAGTGGGTGTCGGATACGATAAGATTGAAGTCACGAATCCCGGAGATTACTGCCAGTATCTCGACGCGCTCAACCTCATGTCGTATGATATGCACGGAGGATTCGAAACTGCGATCGGCCATCAGGCACCGCTGTATGCGAACACAGCGCACGACACGCACTCCGAACTCGTAAACGAGCGGTACAACATAGACTGGGCAGTAAACAAATTCCTCGAACTCGGCGTTCCCGCGGAAAAAATCGTCGTGGGAATTCCGTTCTACAGCCGCGGCTGGAACAATGTGTCCGGAGGCTGGGACGTCGACGGCGACGGGCAGGCGGACGGCATGTTCGGAACGGGCGGTTCAACGCTCGCGGGCACGTGGGGAACGGGCGGCCAAAGCCCGTACTTCGTCGTCAGGCAGCTCGAAGGAACGTCGGGATGGACGAAGTACCGCGATACGATCAGCAAGGCATGCTGGCTGTACAACCGCAGCGCAAAGGAACTGTACACGTATGACGACGAAGAAACGGTCCGTACGAAAATGGACTACATCATCAACAAAAATCTCGGCGGCGCGATGTACTGGGAACTCGACGGCGACGACTGGCAGAACGGCTACGACCTGGTAAACATAGTCGCCGACGCCATGCTCGGAAACGACTGGAATCCGGGGGACACAGGTTCCGGTACCGGCGGCGATTCGGGGAGCGGTTCCGATACGGGAACAGGTTCGGGGTCAGATTCCGGAGATACGACAGTTCCGACTGACGGACCGGCAACGGGAATTCCGGGAACACCGAGCATTGAGCAGACAACGTGGAACGGCGAAGCGACGTTCGGCATAAAGATGAACATGTGGTGGGGACAGAACGGCACGCTCGTCGAGCTGTATGAAAACGGAACGAAAGTGCAGTCGGCGACTCTTACCGACAACTCTCCGTCGGCTCAGTCGTACACGTTTACTGTTTCAGGCAAATCGAACGGTGCATATGAGTATGTTGCCAAGCTTACAAACAGATTCGGCACGACGACGTCGAATACCGTGAAATATACGGTTACCCAGGGAACGTCAGGCGGCAGCAGCGGTTCGGACACGGGATCGGGCACCGGTTCCGAGACGGGAAGCGGGTCAGGCTCGGGCGATTCGTCGGGAAGCGGCACTGTAACGGGAAAAGCGTGGACGATCGGAACCTACTATGCGGTCGGCGACACCTGCGTATACGACGGTATTCTTTACACGTGCCGCATTGCGAACACGGCAATCGCAACGTGGGAACCGCCGGCAGTTCCCGCGCTCTGGGTTGCGGGAGGAGCCGCAACTGCGGACGACAGCGGAAACACAAACACGGGAGGCGGCGGTACGGACAATTCAAACAACAACGGTTCAGACACCGGCACGGGAACGGACAACTCCGGGAACAATACGTACAATCCTGTAAATACGGAACTGCCGAAACACATCATGAGCGGCTACTGGCACAACTGGGACAGCGGCACGCCGTTTATTCCGCTTTCGAACGTCGACAAAGACTGGGACGTCATCAATGTTGCATTCGCAGAACCGGTAACGCCCGGGAGCGGCAACGGACAGATGAAGTTTTCTCCGTGTACGGCGAACGGATATACGGCACAGCAGTTCAAAGCCGATATTGCGGCTATCCACGCCGAGGGCAGACGGGTCGTTCTTTCAATCGGCGGCTACGAAGGCTATTTCTCGCTCGACTCGACGTCAGCGGTAAATACGTTCGTTTCTCAGATCGAAGGATTCATCCAGGAATACAGCTTCGACGGCATCGACATCGACCTTGAACAGACTTCCCTCGCAATGAACAGCGGAAACGATCCCGACTTCAGGAATCCGACGTCGCCAAAAATCGTAAACATGATAAGCGCCATCAGACAGATATGCGCTAAGCACGACGGGAATTTCATTCTCTCGTGGGCACCGGAAACGTTCTATCTGCAGATGGGACATCAGTTCTACGCCGGTCTCAACGGATATGTCGACAACCGCTCCGGTTCGTACATTCCGATGATATACGCGCTCCGCGACCTGACGACGTACGTGCAGGCACAGCTTTATAACTCCGGTTCAATCATGGACGAGAACGACAATGTCTGCTATATGGGAACGACCGACGGTATCGTGGCTATGTGCCGCATGCTCATCAAAGGTTTCACCGTCAACGGGAACAGCAGCTACTTCTTTCCCGGACTCCGTCCTGATCAGGTCGTAATAGCGGTTCCGGCTTCACAGGGAGCGGCAGGCAGCGGACAGATTTCCAACGGCGGACTTCAGGCGGCATATTCCCGGCTCAACGCTGCATATCCGGGAATGAGAGGATTTATGTCATGGTCAATCAACTGGGATGCATTCCAGAACAGCAACAGTTTCGTCGATCAGAACGCCTCGTATCTCGACACCATAGACTGAAGCACAGGTAAAACAAAAAAGGCTGCCGGTTCTTCCGTGCAGCCTGACTAGTATGCAGCCTATGCAGTTTCCACGTCGTCACACGCAATAATATCAGCACCGGTATTCAATATGTCTTCGCAGAGGACGTCGCCGGTATGCACAGGCGCTTTCACCGAAAGTCTGCGTATTACCTGCATGCACTCAAGCTGCAGGTCGCGCGGTACTTCGATTTTCGATTTCGCAGCCACAAGACGGCGCGTACCGCCTGTAACCGCAACGGTGCATGTGAGTGTTCTCGTCGGATTCGTCAGTTCTTTCTGTGCATACTGTTCACCGCGCGGACACGCGTTGCCGGTCACCGAATATGAGACCGACTCATCAGCTTTCCGTATTTTCGTCACTTCAAGCTGGCAGCCCATGGGGCAGATAATGCACGTCATCGTCGTTTTTTCGTTCGTTTCCATAATCAGTCTATCGTATCCTCCGGTGTTTCAATCGAAACGGTAAGCGGCGCCGTTACGTTCACCAGCGCCGATACGGGAATTTCGGCAGTCTGCATTTCACCGGGCCGTACGATGCGCGCTTTCTTTGAGAAAATCCGGTCGCTGCCGCTGTAAACGGAAATCGTCACGCCGCGGTACACGTCGGTGCTTCGGAACATAATCCGCACTTTCGGAACGACCGTGTCCGCGCCGGCCGCAGATACGGCGGCTGTATTTACGGATTCCTGCTGCGCTGCCGCCGCCTCCGACGTAAACTCATCGTCCACGTCCAGCTGCTGCGGTACTGTGTAGCGGACGCGGTCGCCCGGCCGTATGGGAATAACGACTGCATGTTTTCCCTGCACGGCGGACGGACGCTTTTCCGCCGCTGCTGCTGCATATTCCGCGGCACATCTGCCGGCAAGCAGGCTGGAGTTCGTCACGAAGTCCACAAGATCGTGCACGTGGACTGAGTTGCCGCATGCAAATATGCCGGGAACTGAAGTCTCCATCCGCTGATTCACGGACGGCCCTTTCGTCACGGGATCCATATGTACGCCGGCGCCCGTACTCACCTCGTTTTCGGGAATGAGGCCGACCGAAAGAAGCAGCGTGTCGCACTCGATGAATTCTTCCGTTCCCGGAACCGCTCTGCGCCCCGCATCAACTTTTGCAATCGTCACACCTTCGACGCGCTCTCGTCCGTGAATTTCAGTAACGGTCGTGTTCAGCCTGAGCGGAATACGGAAATTCTCAAGGCACTGCGTCATGTTGCGGCTCAATCCCGCGGAATACGGCATAACCTCGCATACGAGTTTCACGTCGCAGCCTTCGAGCGTGAGCCTGCGGGCCATAATAAGGCCGATATCGCCCGAACCGAGAATGACGATTTTTCTTCCCGGCAGATAGCCGTCGATGTTAACGAAGCGCTGTGCCGATCCCGCGGTAAATATTCCGGCCGGACGCGTTCCGGGAATGACGAGCGCACCGCGCGTACGTTCGCGGCATCCGGTCGCGAGAATCACCGCGCGCGTACGCAGGAACATGAGACCGTCGGCGGAATTCATCGCCGTAACGACGTGCTCAGTGCCGCCGGCGGAAATAGAAGCGCCAAGTCCCGCCTCCTCGAAATCCTCCGCCTTGTCTATTGAAACGACCATCGTATTCACTTTATATTCGATGCCCCGCTCCTCGGCCTGTTTCACGAAACGGCCCGCATATTCGGGGCCGGTAAGTTCTTCGCCGAAATAGTGAAGCCCGAAACCGTTGTGGATGCATTGGAGCAGAATACCGCCGAGACGCGAATCGCGTTCCAGAATCAGCAGTCTGTGCGCGCCGGTGTCGTACGCGGAGACAGCTGCGGCAAGCCCCGCGGGGCCGCCGCCGACTATTACCGCATCATAAATCAGTCCGCTCATTCAATATCTCCTTCGCCGCCGGAAAAATCGCGCGTCTTTCCGTCAAGCACGAACGACGCACCGCCCTTTTTCGTCACCGACGTCATAGGTATGTGCGCTTCCCGCGAAAGTATTTCAGTCACGCGCGGCGAACAGAAGCCGCTCTGGCATCTTCCCATGCCTGCCCGCGTTCGGCGTTTGACGCCGTCGAGGTCGAGCGCACCGAGCGGGGAACGGACGGCCTGCACGATCTCAGCTTCCGTCACGGTTTCGCAGCGGCAGACAATCCGGCCGTACAGCGGATTATCCTTAATAAGCTGCAGTTTCGTTTTTGTGTCTGCAGTGTTGAACGCAGTGATTCCCTTCCGCTCTTCAATAAAGCCGGGACGTTTTTTTACGTCGAGTCCCGCTTTTTCAAGCAGTTCAAGCATATACTCCGCAACCGCGGGAGCGGCCGACAATCCGGGAGAACAGATTCCTCCCGCATTGAAAAAGCCTTTGACGTCAGAATCTTCCTCGATAATAAAATCGTTCACCGGGTTCTCTGCGTTTCCGTTCTCACCGGCCGTATAGGCGACGGCCCGGACTCCCGCAAACGAGTTGATGATGTTTCCGCGCGGAATATCGGGAATGGTCAGCAGCGCTTTTGCAAGGATATCTGACTGAGATGCGGCCGTCGTTCCTTTATATTCGTACATTTCCGCGCTCTGATCGTCGGCGCTCGGTCCTATGAGGATGTTGCCGTCGACTGTCCGGGTAACGAGTACGCCCTTCCCCAGTTCAGTCGGAGTCTGAAACAGCACGTGACTGACAAGCAGGCGGCTTTTATTGTCGAGCAGGCAGTACTCGCCGCGCCGCTGCCGTATAACGAACGCGCGCGCACCCGCCATCGCGCTTACTGTGCCGGCTGCGACTCCCGCCGCGTTCACGACGAACCGCGCCCTCACGTCGCCGTGTCCGGTGTGAAGAACGAAAATACCGCCCTCTTTTTCAATCGCGTGTACGGTCGTATTGCGCATGAACTCCGCACCGTTGATAACCGCGCTTTCGGCAAACGCCCACGTCGCTTTGTACGGACTTACGATTCCAGCTGTCGGCGCGTACAGCGCTGCGAGTGCGTTCTCACTGATATTCGGTTCCATCGTGCGAAGTTCGCCGCTGCCGACGATGCGCAACTCCTTTACCCCGTTTGCCTTTCCGTGTTCAAGGAGCGTATCAAGCAAAGCCCTCCCCTTTCCGTCGAACGCAACGACGAGCGAGCCGATCCGGCTGTAGTCGAAATTGAGTTTTTCCGCAAGTTCCGGATACATCGAACTTCCGCGCACATTGAAACGCGCCATAAGCGTTCCGGGCACGGGATCGTACCCCGCGTGGATGATGCCGGAGTTCGCCTTCGAACTGCCGCACGAGACGTCGTTTTCCTTTTCGATGAGAGCAATCTTTGCTGACGTCTTCGTAAGTTCGCGTGCAATACACGAACCTGTAATGCCGGCGCCTATCACGGCCGCATCATATATTTTTTCCGTCATATGCCTCCTCAGAAAACGGCTGATTCAGCCGCCGGGATTTTAACCGCACGTTTTTAATACCGCACTCACTCAGCTCCGTGCCCAGTTTTTCGCGCGCTCGACGGCAAGTTTCCACTGGCCGTACAGGCTGTTCCGCCGTTTGTTTTCCATTTCGGGCGTAAAAATACGGTCTATCTTCCAGAAATCAAGCAGTTCCTCTTCGTCATTCCAGTAACCGACCGCAAGCCCCGCAAGAAACGCGGCACCGGTCGCCGTCGTCTCGACGTTCCGCGGACGGTATACCGGCGTATTGAGGATGTCCGACTGAAACTGCATCATGACGTCGCTGACGCACGCGCCTCCGTCGACTTTCACCGACGGAATTCCGCAGGCGGCGTCCTCCTTCATGCAGTCAAGCTCATCCTTTACCTGATACGCAATCGCTTCAAGAGCCGCCCTGCAGATGTGCGCTTTATTGACGCCGCGGGACAGCCCCACGATCGTGCCGCGCGCATACGGGTCCCAGTACGGCGCGCCGAGCCCGGTAAACGCCGGTACGAGAATCGCGCCGTTAGAATCGGGAACGCTTTCCGCAAGAAGGTCGCACTCGTGCGCGTTTTTAATAAGGCCGAGTTCGTCGCGCAACCACTTTATGACGGCGCCGCCCATAAACACACTTCCTTCGAGCGCGTACGTTATTCTGCCGTTCATGCCGAGCGCAATCGTCGTTAATAATTTGTGAGCCGACGCGACGGGCGTCGTCCCCGTGTTCATAAGCAGGAAACATCCGGTACCGTACGTCGATTTTGTTTCACCCGGTTTGTAACAGCCCTGACCGAAAAGCGCCGCCTGCTGGTCGCCTATGACGGACGCAATCGGCACCTCGAAGCCGCACACGGATTTGTCGGTAGTCGTATACACGCACGACGAATCCTTTACGTCGGGAAGAATGCTGCGCGGAATGCCGAGCAGTTTCAGCAGATCGTCGTCCCACTGCAGCGTGTGGATGTTGAACAGCATCGTCCGGCAGGCATTCGTATAATCGGTGATGTGGCATCTGCCGCCGCTGAGTTTCCAGACGAGCCACGTGTCTATCGTGCCCGCAAGCAAATCACCGTTGTCCGCTTTCTTTTTTACACCGGGAACGTTGTCGAATATCCACTTGATTTTCGTCCCGGAAAAATACGCGTCGGGAAGAAGTCCCGTTTTTGCGCGTATGACGTCGCCCTGCCCGTTCATAATCAGCTCGTCCGCCAGCTCCGCCGTACGTCTGCACTGCCACACTATCGCGTGATAGACGGGTTTTCCCGTGTGTCTGTCCCACAGCACGACAGTTTCGCGCTGATTCGTTATACCGACGGCGGCAATCTGTTCAGGTTCTATACGCGCTTCCTGTACGGCTTCCCTGAGGACAGACAGCTGGCAGAGAAACAATTCCTCCGCATCATGCTCTACCCACCCCGGCTGCGGATAATACTGTTTGAATTCCTGCTGGGCGCACGCGACTTTTCTCGTACTTCTGTTGAAGACGACCGCACGGGACGAAGTCGTCCCCTGATCGAGCGCTATGATGTATTTTTTCTCGGGCAAAATAGTACCTCCGGTGATGCAGATTCTATTTTACCACTGAAACAGCAATCTTGCAAAAAAAGAAAGCGCCCGAAACAGAAATTCTCGGGCGCTTCAAAGAGGAAAGTCTTGATGCAGTCGTATTTCAGAATCTGCTAGAAAAACAATTTTATGCCGCCGGAAATAATAAATCCCGCTTCCGACGGATATTCGCTGTCATCGCCCGCAATGTGATAAGCATGGCTTGAATTGTCATTCGCATAATCATCGTCGTCGAGCACTGTATAATAGCTGTAATAAAAACCGACTTCGGAGTAAAGCGTAACCGGTACCTTAAAGCGTTTTAAAGACCAGTCCGCGCCGACTTTTATGACGTGTATCCACTGGTACGCGCCGTCGTGCAGAAAGTATTTTTTAATGTCGTCGCGGTCGCCGGAAAGGATGCACGGATCAAGTTCGGAGTATATGGAACTGCCGTTTACCGCCTGTGAGCCGTATTCCGCGCCGTGGCGGATGAACTGATATTCAAGGTGGGCCGCAAGATTCGTCAAAGGCGTCGTTTCGAACCTGACATTGATTTCATCGGAGTTCGGCGGCAAATAATAGCCGATAGGTTCGCCGGCGTTCATATACGCCTCGGAGATGTAATGCGTGTACCACGGCGTATAGTTGATTGCCTGATGAGTGTAGCAGTACGGCTCAACTTTTGTGTATCTGACAGCCAGAGTTGCGAACGGCAGCCACGGAATATACACTTTCGAACCGACCTGCGTCGCGTACATGTCGCGCGTCGAATGAAGCCAGTCGCCGCGCAGACCGCTCTCAGAGCTAAGTCCGTTGAACTCGTCAAGAAAAAGAGAACCCCATACGTATCCTATGCCGGGATACTGTAATTTAAGGTCGGTAAAAAGCGCGATATTATCGTAATCGCCGATGTTGTTCTGATAAAACACCGCGTTCATGAGCGGAAACAGATACCCGAGATCGAGACGCTTCGGCCATATGGATGTCGTTCCGAAATCAAAATGAACATACTTGAAGTTCGTCTCGACCATCGAGGCCGAATATGCGTTCTGGAAGAAAGCGGCGTTCGAATAATCAGTGGAATCAGTCGAACAGTTATATGCGTCACCTACGATGTAATCGCTGTTCGGGAATTCAAGAATTCCCGTAATCGACGAAAGCGTAAACCATTTCACAGGCGTAATTTCAGTCTCGAAGGCAAGAAACGGATGCGCGTTGCTGCTCAGGACAAGACTCGCGCCTTCGTCCATTGCGGCCCATTCCCTGTAAATACGGCCGAAGCGAACCTGCACTTTATCATCCAGAAAGCTTGAAGTCATTTCCGCACGGATGCCGAAGCCGAGTCCCAGGTCGTCGCACCAGCCGTCAAGTCCGCTCGCCGTCAGGTTCGACAGCTTGTACATTGACCCGTCCCATCCTTTGAAAAACGTATACGGAAAATACGCCTTGTTAGCGTACGACTTGATATACCGCCGCGTCGTATAATTTGTAGTATCAGATCCGTTCTCTGCATCATTAGCAGTAGTATCCGTATACCAGTACGCTCCGATATCGTACTCTCCGAGGTACTGGAGCACGGCCCGCGAGGCATTCCCGAAAATGGTGAAGTCGTACGACAGATTGTCACCGACGTCTCCGCGCACGCTGATTGTCGGCGTGAACGTAAATCCCCACTGATCGTCGCCGCTGTCGCTGTACAATCCGCCCGACGCGAACGTGTCGAGTTTGAAAGAAAAATCGAATGTCGTACGAACTTTTCCGGGAGCCTCGTAATAATACGCGCCGCGCATGCGGTCGAGTCCTTTTTTGCGGTCAAACTGTTTGAGCGCATCGGTAAGAATTTCCACTTCCGTATCTTTCAGAGGATTTTCCGATTCTTCCGACGCTGCAAGAATCTCATTGATTGCGGCAATGACGACCTTTTCGGTATACGGTTTTGCCGCGGGCAGCGGACCGCACAATCCGCGCATCTGAGCCTTGTCGAGCAGACCGTACAGAGGACTGTCCAGCGAGACAGCGGCATACGTCTGTGCAAAAAGCTGAGAACTGAACAAAGAAATAACAAGAACGGTCAGAACTGCAGCAAATGTCTTTTTCATATTAGTACTCCTATTAAAAAGCCAGGCGGAACCTGCACCTCTCTGAATTATATTTTACCGCAACGTCATCGTGACGGCATTCGCAAATTCAACACCGCACTGGAAGTTGTTTTCGATATGACCGCAGTTCGAGACGAACGACACGGCAATCTGCGAAGAAAGCTCCATCCACGGCAGCACCTGATACGAACCGCGCACGAGAACTCTGTTCGTATATTGCGGTATACCCGTCGGAGATACGGCGCCGGCCAGTGCCTCGGCGGCAGAATCGCTCAACAGGCCTTCACTCCACGCGACGGACGGATAGTACGTATAATGGCCGTCGCCGTCAGAATCGGTAAACACATCAAACGACGAATTTTCTCCCTGAGCCATGAACAGATACTGCGTCTCGACAGACCATTTACCGTGCATATCGTACCCGAAACGGAACTGTCCTGCAATCGTGTCGGGCCCGAACTGTGTGCCGATCCACGTATTTACGTATTCGCCGGTAAGTTCGTCGTAACGGGAGCGGAAAAGCGACCAGTCGGGATCCTGTTTTATATACAGCCAGGGATTCGTGTACACGCCCTCAATCCCTATAATCCAGTGTCCGCCCGCTTTTGAAGGCAGTTTCGTTTCCTCTCCGAGCTGAAAGCCGAAGCTGTTCGGAATGGTTTTTCCGTACGTGTCCTGCGTTTCCCACCATGTCTGAATTTCGTTCTGCGCGTACAGGCCGTAAAGTCTGGAGTATTTAGCTATGGCCAAGTCGAACGTTATGCCCAGATACGCGCACGCACGCGAGCCGCCGGGATAATCCTTGGAGCTTCCGTCGGACGTCGTTTCATTGTAGCTGTCGTATCCCTCCCACGCACCGAACGAATGCATGATCATGAGCGGATTCAGAAACCTGAGTTCGAACGGAGCGTCGACGAACGTCCCTTCAAGGAGGCCGATCTGAATCCGTTTGAACGGGTGCAGGTCGATGCGGTGAAGGTACAGGAACTGATTCACGTCCACCTGCATGACGTCGCCGGTATAGCGGAAAGCGGGTGAAAAAAATGAAAGCTGTGCGTATCCGTCCGTTTCAAATTTCTCAGAAAGAATGATGCTGTCGGTCTGCGTATTGCCAATCGACAGGCCCGTCCTTCCTATCTGAAAATTGATGCACGATTCGCCCTTCAGGCTGAGGCCGGTGCTCAAATAGGCTGTCCGCGGAAAAGAAAATTCAAAATCGTTATATCTTAAGGGAATATTCGTCCAGCCTGAATCGTCCTCTGAAGCGTAATAATTTTTCCCCGCAAACAAATCAGCCTCGACAAGGACCGCATCAGCCACGTCGAAAAACACGGGCAGCGTTCCGGCGTTGTCCTTATAATAATAATGGAACGTCCAGTCTATACTGTCGTTCGACTTATAATAAAATTCGGGATTCAGCTGCAGTTCCGCACCGAGCGTAATCACGCCCGATTTCATTTCAATCCGGTCTTCGCTGCTCAGATACTCGAGGATGCGCTCGTATTCCTTCACGCCGGCCGGAGACAGCTTCACGGGATCTATCCCGCGGAGATACCTTCGGATTTCGGCTACGGACAGCGGGGCGTTCTGCGCAAGACACACCTCACTGTTCTCCGAGGCAACAGTCATCATTGAATCATACAGCCAGTGTCCGGCGGGAATAAGCTTCCACGACGGAAGAGCGAACGCGGCAGAGCACATCAACATGAAAAAAACACAAAAAGCACATAGAATCTTTTTCATTTCAGCAGACAACGTACGCGACTCCTTATTCTTACCGATTAATAATACCACGTATTGATTCGACCGCCGCGCCTGTTCCGTTCTTAACAAGAGCCGCTATGAAAGGCCGAGCAGCGAGCACGTGCGACGCACCGTAGTACAGCGCCGTCTGTATATCTTCCTTCGTTCTGATACCGCCGTCAACCCAGAGTTCTCCGCAGTATTTATTAAGCTCCTCACCGTGCCCGGCGAGAAATTCCGCCGTGCTGCCTTCGCGTGTGTCGACGCGGCCTCCGTGATTCGAAATGACGACTATATCGGGCTTCACCTGCTTTACAAGCTCAATATCTTCTGCGGTAAAAATTCCCTTAAGCGCAAAAGGAACGTGAATATGCCGGCGGAATTCGGCGATGCTCTGCGGCGTCTTTCTTTCCAGATGAACAAGATTTCGCATCGTCACAATATTGTACGAATCAATATCGTTGCCGATTATGCCGGCAGTCCCTTCGCACCACTCGAGACGCGCAAACAGCCTGTCGTTCGGATACGGCTTAAGAAATACGGCTGCCCGCAGAAATTCGTCCTGTTTCTGAAGCGAACGCACAGCTTCAAGACCGAGCTGCAGCTTTTCGTCGGGACACCCGTCTCCGACGCATATGCCTATTCCCGCCGTGTGAGCCGCAGTAAAATACGGAAGATAAAAGTCGGCTTCGTGCGCATATCCTACATTCTGTTCCGCACCGGTCACCGGTCCGACGCTTATAACGCCTGCGTCGACGGGGATCGCCTTAAGTTCCGCAAGTCTGCCGGCCGCTTCCGCCCTGCCGCGCAGCACCTTCCAGTGAGCACAATTAAGCAGAAAGTTTCTGCTGTTATTAACGCCGCCCATTCCGGGCAGCTGCCCGACACATCCGCTACCGTTGCAGGCAGTACACGAACAGCACTTGAAGTTATTTTCAGTCGCCAAAGCACATACCCACCGAGCGTCCGCCGAGAAGCAGGGGATTGTCGAGCGGAATATTTTTAACTTTACCGGCGACATCCTTAAGCGGGACGCCGACTATCTCGTTGTTCTGCAGCGCGACGAGTTTGCCGAAATCGCCGCGTGCAAGAAAATCGGCACCGGCAACACCGTACCGCGTCGCAAGAACGCGGTCGTACGGCGACGGCGTGCCTCCGCGCTGCAGATATCCGAGGACCGTAACGCGCGACTCAAGACCTGTCGCCGCTTCCAGTTCGTGCGCAACGCGGTATCCGATGGAATTCGTCATCTCAAGACGCACTTTTTTGAACGTCTTTTTATCGAACTGCGCTTCTTCTTTTGAAAGCGCACCTTCGGCGACGACGACTATGGAAAAATTTTTGCCCGCATCGCGCCGTTTGATTATCTGCTTCGCGACGGAATTAATATCGTACGGAATCTCGGGCAGAAGAGCGACATCACCGCCGCCGGCAATGCCCGAATACAGCCCGAGCCAGCCCGCTTTGTGCCCCATCACCTCAACGACCATAATGCGGCTGTGGCTGTGCGCGGTCGTATGGATGCGGTCGATCGCTTCCGTCGCGACATCGAGCGCCGTATGAAAACCGAACGTCATATCAGTGCCGACAATATCGTTGTCGATTGTCTTCGGAAGACCTACGACGTTAAGCCCTTCGTCCGCAAGCAGACTTCCGGTCGTATTCGTGCCGTTGCCGCCGAGCACCATAAGCGCGTCGAGTTTCCACTTCCTGTAATTCATCTTGATTGCATCGACGGGAAGAAGTCCGGTTTGTTCGTCGGGCAGAGGATTCTTGAACGGCTTTTCGCGCGACGTTCCGAGAATCGTGCCGCCCTGCGTGAGAATGCCCGTAAAATCGGCAGACTGCATCGGAAACATATCGCCCTCTATGAGTCCGCGATATCCGTTCCTGATGCCCACAATTTCCATACCGTAATTGATTATTGCTGAACGGCATACTCCGCGTATGGCAGCGTTCAATCCAGGGGCATCTCCGCCCGACGTAAGAATACCGAAGGTCTTTACAGCCGATTTGTTCATAGCTCAGATTATACTGGTATGCCGGAAAAATACAATGTTTTCCACTAAAACACAGTCATAAATCAGCCGATACTTGAAAATGACTACTTACGAAGGGGATGTAATGGCTAAGTTCGATAAAGCCGGCGGAGCCGCCGGTGCAATATTACTGCTGCTTGCGGCATTTTTTTCAATAGCGCTCATACTGCAGCCGCTTGATTTCGGCGCATACGGCCCGGGACGCAGCAATTTTCTTTTTACACTCGGCCACATGCTCGTCTCCGTATACGGATTCTGCAGCGTACTCATTCCGGTCTTTTTGTTCGTATCGGCAGTAGTCTGCATAGCCGGAAACTTGACCGCCAGGAGCGCAGCGAGGATGCTCACGGCCGTCGTTCCTTTTTTCACGGCCGTCGTTACCGAAAACATCTGCAAATCGATCGTGTCGCTGGGCGGCGATGCTTTTCCCGGCATAAAAATCGGAATCACTGTCGGACTGGGGGCAATGCTCGTCGTCATTGAATTCCTCGGAGCGGGAATCATTGCGGACCGGATAACCGACAAAACAAAAACAGAAGAACAGGTTTTCCCCGAAGAACCTGAACCGGCAGACGAGGAAATGCCTGTCGGCGAAGACGAAGCGTACAAAGAAAACATTCTTCCGCACTCGGAACGGAACGCGTTCGAGCATATTTTCGATTACGACAAAGGTTCGGACGGGAAGTCCGGGCTGAAAACGGAAACAGAAGACTCCGACGACAACTCAAATCCCGCATCGGTAATTACCGACGAAGAGTATCACGCACTCACGTCAGGCACAGACAGTGGGACGGAGGACGGCGCTGAAATTGAAGAACTGGAATGGCCGGACACAGCCGTTCAGCATGCTCCGAAAGACGACGCTTTCAGCGATGCGGAATTCATAGAATCGTTTTCGGATGCACAGCAGAAAAAAATCGATGGTACCGTACGCGGAGAGGAAACAGCAGTCACAGATACGACTGAAGCAAAAACAGACGACAACGGTACGCTTGATCCTGATTTCTTCGACATCGATATGAACGCGGAGACTGAGGATGAAAAGGAAAACGATATTGCCCTCTCACACATAGCTCCCGACACATTGACTGCGTTTGCGGAAAAAAATTTGCCGCAACAGGATTCCGCATCCGAAGCGTCCGCTGCCGCAGCGCCGTCGATTGCAATAGCGGAAGACGTCTTCGCCGAGATGGATAAGGACGTGCGCAGAAATTTACCGCTGAAAAACGAAGAAGCCGTGCAGGATTCCGCATACAGCGGAGAATCAGCGGAAGATATATCAGTCAAAACCGAAACGGCAAACGAAGAACAGGAACAGGTCTCCGGCACACAGCAGGAGGAGGAAACGCATCCCATAACAGACGTTCCGCGAATCGAAACGCCGGCCGAAAAACCCCAGGCTGAAAAAAAAATCATCAAAATAAAAGGACCGTATAAAATTCCGACGACGCTTCTCACGGCATACGAGGACGACCAGTACTGGATCATCGACGAGGAAACGCGAAACGCATCTGTTCAGCTCAAGGAAACACTCAACGAGTTCAACATAGAAGCCGATGTGACGGGAATCAAAAAAGGCCCCGTCGTCACGATGTTCGAAATTCTTCCGGCTCCCGGAGTTAAACTCAGCAAGATTGCGGCACTCCAGGACAACATCGCGCTCCGTCTGGCCGCAAGCAGCGTGCGTATCGTCGCTCCGATTCCGGGAAAACGCGCAGTGGGAATCGAAATCCCGAACAAGGAACGAAGCATCGTAAGTTTCCGTGAAATAATCGAACAGGATCTGCCTGAGTTCAAAAAGATGGCCGTTCCGGTCATTCTCGGCAAGGATATTCTCGGAAAACCGCAGCTGCTCGATCTCGTAAAAACCCCGCATCTGCTTATCGCGGGTTCCACAGGTTCGGGAAAGTCGGTCTGCGTAAACAGCATCATTCTGTCGATTCTGTATAAACGTTCGCCGGAGGAAGTAAAACTCATTCTCATCGATCCGAAAATCGTCGAGCTTAAACTGTACAACGACATTCCGCATCTGCTCGTACCAGTCATAACCGAACCGAAAAAAGCGTTTCAGGCGCTGCAGTGGTCGTTATGTGAAATGGAACGCCGGTACGCGCTGCTCGACGGCATGGGCAGCCGTGATATTTCAAACTACAACAAAAAAATCGAAGAAAAACACATCGCAACCGAAAAGCTGCCGTACATAGTCATCATCATAGACGAGTTTGCGGACCTTATGGCTACGACGGGAAAAGAGCTTGAATCGACAGTCGCGCGCCTTGCGGCAATGAGCCGTGCGGTCGGCCTTCACCTTGTGCTTGCGACGCAGCGCCCGTCGATCGACGTCATAACCGGTCTTATTAAGGCGAACATTCCGACGCGTATTGCGTTCATGGTCGCATCGAAGATGGACAGCCGGATCATCATCGATCAGGTCGGGGCGGAAAAGCTGCTCGGAAAAGGCGACATGCTTTATTCGAGCGCCGTCGATCCGTTCCCCGTCCGCATTCAGGGTACGTTCGTAAGCGACCAGGAAGTCGAAAATGTCGTCGAATACGTAAAGAAATTCGGAGAGCCCGAATACATAGACGAGGAAGTGTTCGTCGCCGACGATGAAGACGAATCAGTGGAGCCGAGTCTGTTCAGCGACGGTGAAGATCCGCTGTACAGTCAGGCGCTCGACATCGTGGTTCAGGCGGGAAAAGCGTCTGCATCGTATATTCAGCGCAGACTAAAAATCGGGTACAACAGAGCCGCCCGCCTCGTGGAAGAAATGGAAGACCGCGGCATCGTAGGCCCCGCAAACGGAAGTAAACCGCGGGAAATCATACACGTACCGTAAATATACACGGGCATTACGGTTTGCAAAAACAATTTGTTTAGCCACCTCATACAGAAAAACGGTCCGCTTGCGCGAAAAAAAACCGCGTGTTCCGGCTCGCCGGAATAGGACGAATTGCAGCGGAGCTCCCCGCGCAGAGTCGCACGCGGTTTTTTTTCGCTCCGCTACCCGTTTTTCTGTACGCTGTGTAAGCAACTATCACTGTAAATCATTACATCTGAAATATTTACCGGCGTTTACAGGGCGAAAAAATAAAAGTACAATTACTTCGTATATTTGGTTACTACAACAGAATTGTCGGCGTTGGAATACGGAGCGGGAATGTATTTGTCGGCTTTCCAGTCGTTTTCCCATCTGTGTCCGTCAATCAGATAGCGGAATTGATATTCTTTTTCTGCATCAAGAGTTATTTTTACAGAAAAAGAACCGTCTTTTTCCTTTTTCAGAGGTGTTTCCGTGCTGCTCCAGCTGTTGAAATCGCCGGCAATATTGATAGTTTTTGCCCCCTGTGCAGCTTCCGGTAACACAGTAAACGTGACCGTGCACTTTTTCTTATCCTTTGAAAATGTCTTCTTTAATGCCATCGAATACTCCTCCATCTGTTTTTTATATTAAGACAACCCTATAAAAGCTGTTGCCTATTTACGCTAAATAGTATACTATAAGTTTGCTGTTTGGTACAGACTTTTTCCTTTTAAATTTTATTTATTGAATTTTAACTGAAAAAGTAAAAAAAATATATTCGTAAAAATTTTTCGACCATTGGAGGAAGAAAAAAATGAATAACGAACACTACCTGTTCACGTCCGAATCAGTCGGCGAAGGGCATCCTGATAAAGTCTGCGATCAGATTTCCGATGCGGTTCTCGACGCATGCCTCTCACAGGATCCTGAAAGCCACGTAGCATGTGAAACGTTCACCACGACCGGAATGGTTCTTGTCGGCGGGGAAGTCGCGACAAATGCAGTATTTGACGTACAGAATATTGCACGCTCGGTCGCCCGGAATATAGGATATACGAACGCCGCATACGGTCTCGACTGCGATTCTATGGCCGTCCTCAACACGATACATACTCAGTCACCCGACATCAATCAGGGCGTCGTGGGAAAAGGGCTTAAGGAGTTCAACGGACAGCAGGGAGCGGGCGATCAGGGAATGATGTTCGGATTTGCATGCAGCGAGACACCGGAACTTATGCCGGCGCCTATCATGTATGCGCATATGCTGCTCCGCAGGGCGACAAAACTCCGCAAGGATCAGACGATGAAATGGCTGAGACCGGACGCAAAAAGTCAGGTGACTATCGAATACGAGGGACATAAACCGGTGAGAATCGACACTGTCGTCATTTCACACCAGCATGATCCTGAAGTAACCTACGATCAGATAAAAGAAGGAATCATCGAGAATATCGTGAAGCCGGTTCTTGAACCGACGGGACTTCTCGATAAGAACACAAAGTACTACATCAATCCGACGGGACGTTTTGTCGTCGGCGGCCCGCAGGGGGATGCCGGACTTACCGGCCGGAAGATAATCGTGGATACATACGGCGGCATGGGACGCCACGGCGGCGGTGCGTTCAGCGGCAAGGATCCGTCGAAGGTGGACAGGTCCGCGGCGTACATGGCGCGCTACATTGCAAAAAATATCGTCGCTTCGGGACTTGCGGACCGTGCGGAAGTCGAGCTTGCATATGCAATCGGCGTTCCGTTCCCCGTCTCCATTATGGTCGACACGTTCGGCACGGGGAAAGTTCCATCTTCGGTGATCGGAAAGGCGGTCAAGGAAGTATTCGACTGCACGCCGGCAGGAATCATCAAAACACTTAACCTTAAACGGCCTATTTACGAAGCGACTGCGGCGTACGGCCATTTCGGACGAAAAGAATTCAGCTGGGAAAATACCGACAAAACGGAAGCGTTAAAAAACGCGATAAAATAAAGGCATCTCAAAAAACAATCCGGTTTGCAGGGATGTTGAATTCCTGACCGGTTATCGAAAGAACAGTGCGGAAGCGGCACTGTTCTTTTTTTTAGTTCTATTGTAGGATACAGAAAACTGCTGATTAAATCCCGACGACTTAATCAGTTATCCCGGATATGCAGGTATTCCGAAAACATGAATTTATTAACAGAAAAAGAAATCCGCACCGTCTTCGAACGCTTCAAAAAACAAAATCCCGATCCGATGTCGGAGCTTAAGTGGGAGAACGCGTATACGCTGCTCGTCTCCGTCGTACTTTCCGCACAAACGACTGACAAAAGCGTCAATAAAGCAACGGAGCAGCTCTATAAAATCGCCGATACGCCGGAAAAAATGGTGCGGCTCGGACAGAAAAAACTTGAGGGCTACATCAGGTCGATCGGCCTGTACCATACGAAAGCGGCGCATGTCATTGAGCTGAGTAAAATGTTAATTTCCGATTTCGGCGGGGAAGTGCCTCACACGCGCGAAGAGCTCATGCGTCTTCCCGGCGTCGGACGGAAGACTGCGAACGTGGTGCTCAACGTCGTGTTTCACGAACCGACGATGCCCGTCGACACGCACCTGCTCCGCATCTGCCCCAAAATAGGGCTTGCGGAAGGTTCAACCCCAATCGAAGTGGAAGAAAGCCTTGTCGCGCGTATTCCGGCTGAATACATGCAGCATGCGCATCACTGGCTCATTCTGCACGGCAGATACGTCTGCACCGCGCGCAATCCCAAGTGTGAAACATGTTTAATAAACGACATCTGCAGACATAATGACAAACCGGAGGAGAAGTAAATTGGATGAAACACTGAATCCTGCAGCGCAGCATACAATGACGGCGGCGGCACAGGAGGCAACGCAGGCAGCGCAGGAGCATATTGCTCAGCAGAAGGAAACGTTTATGACATGGCTGGGAACGTTTTTCACCTGGGGAAATCTTTTCAAGGTAATCGGAGCCGTAGTTGTAGTTCTGATTATGTGGGTCATTTACAAGCTCGTACTCAGCACAATCAGAAAATCTCCGTCGGTAAAAAACAACGTGCAGCGCAGCGCAATAGCTACAAAAACCGTAAAATACATTTTCTATATCGTGCTGGTCATGTACGTTCTGAGCTGCTTCGGCATAAAACTTACGGCCCTTCTGGGAGCAGCAGGCGTCGCGGGACTCGCCGTCGGCTTCGCAGCACAGACGACAGTAAGCAATCTCATCAGCGGTCTGTTCGTCATGGGCGAAGGCGTTATGAAAATCGGCGACGTAATCAACGTCGGGGGAATAACGGGAATTGTCGATTCAGTGGACCTTCTTTCCACGAAAGTGCACACGTTCGACAATCAGATGGTACGCATTCCGAATTCTTCGATTATTAATACAAATTTCCAGAATAATTCGTTCTTTGAAAAGCGGCGGCTTACGTTCGCCGTGAATGCGAATTACAAGACAGACATACAGAAAGCGCTCGACACGTTCAGTAAAGCCCCGCAGCTCTGCCCCACCGTGCTGCAGGATCCGGCCCCTGCGGTCTGGGTCGAAAAATTCGGCGACAGCAACGTAAACATGACCGTCGCCGTGTGGTACAACGCTGCGGATTATCTCAAAACAAGGAACGACATGTTCATCGCGCTTATGAAAGTGATGAAGGACGCCGGAATCAGCATGGCGTACAACTGCATAGAAATCGCCGCGCATGACGACGGAAAGGAAAAAGCGGAGCCGCAGGCAAAAAAACGGGCGGCCCGCACCACGGCGCAAAAGAAACAGTAACTATTGTTCCTTTGCCGCGGCACGCACGTCGTCGAGCGTGAACAGCTCGCGTTCTTCCTCACGGGCAATGAGCGCGGCGCGGTTGAGCACCGACTCTATCTTTGCGCAGCTGAACCCGCTGAACATTTTGGAAAGAACGTCGGGAGTGCATTCGGGCGCAGAATTTTTGTTACGCAGATACATTTCCGCAAGTTTGACGCGCGCGTCCGTATCGGGATACGGCACGGAAAAACGGGCGTCGAAACGACCGGGCCTGATGAGCGCTTCGTCGAGCGCGTGGATGCTGTTCGTCGCAGCCAGCACGAGGATGCCGCTGTTCGCCTGGAATCCGTCGAGTTCGTTGAGCAGCGCTGTTACGATGCGCGTGTTTTCCGTCTCGATTGCGGAACCCGAATAATTGCGTCGCGTTCCGATTCCGTCGAACTCGTCGATGAAGACGACGCACGGAGCGTGGCGGCGCGCTTTTCTGAACAGCAGTTTCACTTTCGCCGGTCCGATCGCCATAAACATGCTTTCAAAATCAGTCGCCTTCGCTGGTATGAAATTTATTTTTGCTTCACCGGCGAACGCCCGCGCAAAAAGCGTCTTTCCGTTGCCGGGCGCGCCTTCGAGCAGTATGCCTTTGGGCATGCGGACGCCGCGGGATTCGTACTGCGCGGGATGCTGCATTATGTCGACTATCTGTATCATATCCCTTTTAAGGCTGTCCATACCGACGACGTCGCGGAACGTAACGCCCGTGTGATGCACGACGCGGAACGTATTCGGGCTCACGAATTTTCTGAACAGCACGAACAGAATCACAAAGAAGACGATATAGAAAAGATAATCAAGAATTTTTGAGAAAACTTCACCGGCATCGACTTTTTCTATTACGTCGACTCCGTTCCGCATAAGATATTCCTTAAGCAGCGGCGAATCGGGGTTGTCCGTGGAATACTGAACCGAATCGCCTTTCTTCATAAATGTTATTCCGTCTGAACTGAGCAAGACCGACGCTACGTCCCCGTTACCGACGCCTGCATAAAACTGCTGATACGGTACGTACGTATTATTCTTCCGCTCTGAAATCGGCTTTACAATGAGGTATGCGGTGCACGCAAGTGCTGCGGCTGAAAAAAGCAGTATAATCAGTCTGCGTACCGTTGTTTTTTTTATGTTCATGCTCTAAAAGATACCCTTTTTAGCGGCGAAAGAAAATAACAAAATGACGATTACTATCCTTTTCACACTATGCTATACTTTCCATATGAACAATACATCACCTTCATTCAATCCCGACAGCCCGTTCATGTACGGACTGGCCTCAGCGGTCATTCTGTTCGTGATTGCGCAGTCGGTCTTTTTTCTGATCCGCGCAGTACGCCGCGCGCATACAGTCGGCATGGATATGGCCGTCGTCAGAAAGACAATCGGATCGACGGCGCTGTTCACTCTGGCGCCCGCATTTTCAATTATGCTCGGCGTAATTACGCTCGCGAAATTTCTCGGGCTTCCGCTCCCGTGGATACGGCTGAGCGTCATCGGGGCGATTACGTACGAACTGCCGGCGGCAACGTCGACCGCGAACGCACTCGGCATACCGCTGTCGGAGACCGTCACTGATCCGTCAGTATTCAGCGCAATCGCGTGGGTCATGACGCTCGGTATCATGCCGAGCATCATTCTGCCGCCGCTTCTTATTAAGAAAATACAGAAAGGAATCGTGCAGATAAAAACGAAGGATGCGGAATGGGGAGACATATTCATGACGTCTCTTTTCATGGGAATGATTTCGGCATTTTCCGGCATGGTGTTTTCCCGCGTGCGTGAAGGTCCGCCCGGCCTGCTTCCCGTCGCGGTGCTCGCCGTATCGGCGCTTACCATGTGCGTATGCGGTCTGCTCGTAAAGAAAGCGCACGCCGGATGGCTCGAAAACTACGCCATGCCGTTTTCGATGATTGCCGGCATGATATTCGCATCGTGTTCTGCGTCCGCATTCGGACTGTAAGGAGAATGCACATGAATTATCAGGAATATCAGGAAGTCACCAACCGCTGGGGACAGCTGTGGATATGGAGCGCGGCGTGCATCATATTGTTTGTGCCCGCCGCAATCTGTCTCAAATACGACGCATGGCCGCAGTTCGGCTCGGTGCTTAAAGGGCTGCTCGGAGTGGCGCCGATTTACTGGACTGTCGGATTCATCGAAGTCGTTACGTTCACACCCATGCTCGGAACTGCCGGTACATATCTGAGCTTTGTGACAGGCAACGTTTCCGCTCTGAAAGTACCGGCAGCGCTCAACGCAATGGAAAGCGCCGGCTGCAAACCGGGGACCGAAGAGGGTGAAATCGTTTCGACAATTGCGATTGCAACGGCATCAATCGTCACGACCATAATTATTGCGCTCGGCGTGCTGCTGTTTGCGCGGCTGACACCGGTCATCAATTCGCCGGTGCTCAAACCGGCGTTCGACAACATACTGCCGGCGCTGTTCGGCGGACTCGGCGTCGTCTATGTGAGCAGGAACTGGAAAATTTCCATCGTACCTATGGCGGTTATGATTGTATTGTTCATTCTTGTTCCGTCGCTCGGCAGTTCCGTCGGCGTACTCGTGCCGGCAGGCATCGTCCTTGCGCTCGGAGCTTCCCGCATCATGTATAAAAAAGGATGGCTGTAAAATGATTCGATTCGACGAAACTAAAATCACGAATGATATGCAGGATATTATCCGCTGCAGAACCGTGTCGAACAGGGACGAATCGCTTGTGGACCGGGGTGAATTTATTAAATTGTACGCGCTGCTTGAAGAACGTTTCCCCTCGCTGTATGCGGCATGCAGTCCGGAACACATCGGAAAAACGGGACTTGTGTTCCGTATTCCGGGAAACGATGCACGGGAATCGCAGGGCGGAGCGCCGCAGCCGGAGAAAAACAGTGTGTGTAAATGTGCGGTGCTCATGGCGCATTACGACGTCGTGCCGGTCGTCGAAGAGGAATGGACGAAGCCGCCGTTCGATGCGGTTATCGAGGACGGCGTCATGTGGGGCCGCGGTACGCTCGACACGAAAGGAACTTTCTGCGCAATACTCGAATCCGTCGACGCAGGGCTCGCCGCAGGCTGGAAGCCGCAGCACGATATGTACCTTTCCTTTTCGGGAGAAGAAGAAATAGACGGAAACTCGTGCGCTGATATAGTCTCCCGGTTTGAAAAGCAGGGCGTTCACCCCGATTTCGTTCTCGACGAAGGCGGCGCTATTGTCGAAAAGGCATTTCCCGGCGTTCAGGGACGCTGTGCCATGATAGGCATTGCGGAAAAAGGCAGCGTAAATATCAACTGCTCCACGGAGAGCACCGGAGGACACGCGTCGGCTCCGCCCGCTCATTCGGCGGCGGGGTACATTGCGATGGCGGCGCAGGCGCTCGAAAATCATCCGTACCGCACGCAGTTCACGCGTCCTGTAAAGGAAATGCTCGGCGTGCTCGCTCCGAAAAAGAAGCTGCTGTTCGCAGCGGCGTTCAGACTGTTCGGACGGAAAATCGGCGGCGAAGTGAACGCAATGATGCATACGACGTGCGCAGTCACGCGCCTTGAGGGAAGCGGAGCGTACAACGTTCTTCCGCATACGGCATCGCTCGGCATGAACGTGCGTCTGCTCGGGACGGACACAATCGACTCAATGCTCGCACATATGAAAAAATCGGTAAAAAGCGTCGAACGCAGAAACGGAGTGCATTTCACATTCACTGTGGTGAACGGAATGAATCCGTCAATCGTTTCCGACACAGACTGTCCTCAATGGGACAGCCTGAAAAGCATTATCCGCAAAACGTGGCCTGATGTTATCGTGAGCCCGTATCTTATGATGGCCTGCAGCGATTCGCGCCACTACTGCCGCATTACCGACAAGGTATACCGCTTTTCCGCCATGTATATGTCGAAGGAAGACCGCGGGCTCATCCACGGCAGCAACGAACGGATAAAACTTTCGACGCTGTTCGAAACTGTGCGTTTTTACTGTAATCTGCTCGAAACGCTTTAAAAAAGAAAACCTCCCGTACACAGCAGGAACAATCAGGTTCCTTACGTACGGAAGGTATTCCGTTCATCATTCCACCCCGATTACGATGATTTTTTCAATCGGTGTATCGAACATCCGTGCCAGCACCACAAATTCGTCTACGGTCGGGAGGCTTTTGCCCCACTGCCACTTGTAAACTGCCTGCGGACTTTCAAAATTGAACAAAGACTGCATCTCCTTTACGGAAACGCCGGCATGTTCACGCAGCCGCTTTATATTGGCACCGGTCGCTTTTGTATCTATAACAGGGTATGAATATTTCTTGTTCATGTGTAAACCTCCAGGAAAAAATACGCGGACTGACATTCTGCATCGGATATGATGCAGCTGAATAAGAATAGCCGTATGCCGTTCCTACCCGTACCAGTTTCTGTCTTGCAGCTACAAGTCCCAGTTGATTCATAATGTTGTTGGTAAATTTAAGCATGTTTCTTGTCCTCCAAAACAGAATATATCAGCGCACGACGTGCTCTGATTTCCGCGAGATCCTCCAAAAAGGCCCGCATGAAAATATTGTTATTGTAATCTTATTTATATCACAGTAATTTCCGTTTGTCACGCAGAGAAATATCAGAAAGATTAAACTTTTAAGTCAATCAGTACGAGCAATGGAAAAAATGGACGGCGGCCGGAAACTCGTATATACTGTATTGGTAAAAAATGACAGAAAATATAAAAAGACCGGAAGATGTCAGATTTTACTGGGGAAAGTGTCTTCCCGGCGTACTCATATTTATTATGTTGTCCTCCGCGTATATCAACTTTATCCGAGAATACGGATTTTCCGCCGCTCATTCTCCGGGTAACGTTCAACAGAGGGCGACTGCCTCTTATTTTTACATTGATTTCTATGTTTTTTCCGTCATATTTGCCGTCAGTACGTTTCTTATCCTGTTCAATGAAAATTTCTATATCCGTTTTCTTTTTTTCTTTGCAGGCACAGCATCGGGAACGCTGCTTGCCTACACGTCCGGTGATTTATTCACGATAAAACTTTTCATTTTCTGCAGCTGGCTTGTCGCCTTATGTACGGCGCTGCGCAGCTGGTACAACGTCTTTCTTTCAGTGGTAAGCAGCGTCTGTTTTATAATTGCCCAGTATCATCCGGGCGTGCTGGGAATTATCGATTCTGTATCTCAGATTTTTGTGCCACGAAAGGAAGATACGATTACACTCGCGGTGTACTGTCTTCTTGCGAGTCTCATCTCGTGTATCTATAAATTCGCTGTGCTTCAATGGTCCGAAAGCGTCGAAGCCGCGCAGCACATAAACATGGTCATGTCGCAGATGACTATATTCAATCAGAAACTGCAGAACGTTGCGAAAACCCGGGGAGAAGAATCCGCAAAACAGGAACGCATGCGCATCACGCGCGACATGCACGACAGCTGCGGATATGTTTTCGTAAACATCATCGCACTCATGGACGCAGCTGAAAGTCGTCCGGAGATGACGCACGAACAGACGGAAGAAACACTTATGACGGTGCGTAATCTCGCCGCTAACGGACTGCAGGAAACACGGAAAACACTTCATGCAATCCGCGACATGCAGAATCCCATTGAAAACAGTATAGACGCGATTTACGATATCAAGAAACTGTTCGAGCAGGTTACCGGTATTCGGGTAACGGTCGACTCCGGTAATATCAGGCACGATTACGGGCGCACTATCGATTCCATTCTTATACGGACGATGCAGGAAGCGCTTACAAATGCAATACGCCACGGACGGGCAGAGCATATATTCGTCACTTTCTGGGACGAAAACAATACGCTCACCATGTCGGTCAAAGACGACGGTATCGGGTCGAAGCAGATTATTAAGGGAATCGGGCTTGCCGGAATGGAAGAGCGTCTTGCGAAGGCCTGCGGTGTTCTTGAAGTGGAATCGCCGAAAGAAGGTGGATTCAAACTGTCAATCCATATTCCGCTCACCGGACACGAGGGAGAAAACAAAAATGAAGAAAGTTAAAATACTGCTTGTCGACGATCAGAGTCTGTTCGCGCAGAGTCTGCAGACATTTCTGAACAACTACGCACCGGATATGACCGTGCTCGGAATAGCATCGAACGGACAGGAAGCGTGCGATTTCGTCGCGGGAAACACACCCGACGTCATTCTTATGGACGTGCGCATGCCCGTTATGGACGGAGTCGAAGCGGTAAAGCATATAAAATCGTCGTTTCCGCTTGTAAAAATAATCATGCTTTCGACATACGACGAGGACGAGTTCGTTCGGAACGCGATCCTTGCGGGAGCGTCCGGTTATCTGCTCAAGGATATTTCGCCTACGGAATTAATAATTTCAATCCGCGCGCTGAATTCGGGAAGCATACAGATATCGCCGTCGCTCGCGCAGAAGCTCATACAAAACACGTACGTCGAGGACAAACCCGTTAGTAATACAGAACCGTCGGATAGTCTGGAATGGCTTAAGACGCTGACAAAACGCGAAAGAGAGATTTTTGCGCTTATTGCCACAGGACACGACAATGACGAGATTGCAGACGCGCTCGGACTTGCGGTTCAGACTGTCAGGAATCAGGTAAGCACGATTTATTCAAAGCTCGACGTAAAAGACAGATTTGAAATAATAAAACTCGCGAATAAGATAAAACAGTAAAAATAACTGCCGCCGGGAAGCGCGTCCGACGGCAGACGGAACATATCCGCATTATTTTACGGAACCGACGACGCCTTCGACGAATCGTTTCTGCTGAGTAAAGAACAGGATAACAGTCGGAAGCGTCATGATTGAAACGCACAGCATGAGAAGGCCGTAGTCCGTCGTATACCCGGCCGTAAGACCAGTCACAAGCAGCGGCAGCGTCTGCATCTTCTGGCTCTGCATGACGATGAGCGGCCACATGTAGCTGTTCCACGTATTCATGAACGTGACGATAGATGCGGCTGCAAACGTGGGCGCCATAATCGGCACGTACACACGCGCGTAAATCTCAAACTCGTTAAGTCCGTCGACGCGCGCGGCCTGTATCGTTTCAACCGGGAAAGCTATGGAGTTCTGACGGAAAAAGTAGATGAGAAACGCCGTGGAAACTGACGGCAGAATGAATCCGAACGTCGTGTCGAGCAGATGCAGCGTGCTGAACATTTTAAATAACGGCACCATAATCGAAGCAAAGGGAATCATCATGGAAAGCAGCAATATGTTCATCATCGTGTCTTTCTGCCTGTCGCGGTATACCTGAAATCCGTACCCCGCGAGCGAGCAGACAAAAATGCTCAGTGCAGTGCCGATGATTGTCGTTCGCAGCGAATTCCAGAAAGCCCGGCCCATATTCACGGTCGCAAGCATCGTTTTTATATTTTCAATCAGATATGCACCGATCGTCAATTTTCCGCGGATAACATCAGAGCTTTCGTTCGTCGCGGCAACGAGCATCCAGTAAAACGGGAAGATCGAAAGCAGGCAGACGATTATTAAAAATATATACTCGAGTGCGACAGATGTTACGTTTCCTTTTGATTTCATTGTTTTTTATCTCCTACTTTGATCTGGATGAACGACAGAATCGCCACCATAATAAGAATCATATACGATACCGCCGCTGCATATCCGAACTGAGGATTGTAGACGAACGACAGCTTGTAGATGTACTGTGATATAGTGAGCGTCTCGTTTCCCGGACCGCCGCCGGTGATATTCTGAACTTCGTCGAAAAGCTGGAGTGTCCCGTTGGTGGACATAACGGCAGTCAGTAAAATTACGGGTTTCAAAAGCGGCAGCGTTATTCTGAAGAAGGACTGAACGGGACTCGCCCCGTCTATGCGGGCGGCTTCATATACGCTCGTTTCGATATTCTGAAGACCGGCAAGAAAAAACACCGTGTTGTACCCGGTCCAGCGCCATGTTATTGTAATAATTATTATGATTTTCGCCCAGACAGGATCCTGCAGCCAGTTTTTCGGTTCGGAAAGAACGCCGAGCGACAAAAGCCACGTATTAACAAGACCGTCGAGCGCGAAGAGCGATTTGAAAATCAACGCGGATGAAACGAGCGCCGTCGCGCACGGAAGAAACACCATCGTTCTGAATAATCCTTTACACCTCAGCTTCCTGTCGTTGAGAATCGAAGCGAGTATAAGAGCCAGAAACAGCATAATCGGTACCTGAAAAATAAGATAGATAAACACATTTCGTACCGAGGCAAGAAATTTCTCATCCTGAAACAGGCGGATATAATTGCGCAAGCCTGAAAAATGCAGATTATTCGCCAGACCGGACTGGAGCGAAAGAAAGAATGCCCTCACCATCGGATAGAAGCTCAGTATAAAAATCAGCATAGCGGCCGGCATTACAAAACGCCATCCAGCATTTTTATATTTCATTTCAAGTGTCTTTTTTCCTGCCATACTATTCTCCACTAATAGCCGGGCTTTTTAAGCCCGGCCTGTATTTTACGCAGCAACTCTGCCGGCGTTATCAAAGGCCCATCTGGAATTCTACGTTTTTCTGCGCCTCTTTCAACGCATCGTCGATGCTTGTTCCGGCTATGATTTTTGTCATAGCAACTCCGACCGCATCGCGGGCTTCGTAGTTGAACACGCCGTATTTAACCTGCGGAATGTGTTTTGAATATTCGACTATATCGATATAAATCTTCTGATTTCCGAAAAAAGCAACAGGCTGTTTGTATGCATCCGCATCTGCCGCGGGAGCCCACGTCGCAATCGCTCCCGACGAAGGAAGAATCGTATTATACAGTTCTTTGCTGCCCGCGAAAGTTTTGTTAAGAAAATCCGTCGCAACATCGGGATTTTTCGAGTTGGCCATGACCATCCAGCTTGAACCGCCCTGATTCGAATAATTAACCGCGTTCTTTACGTTGCTCAGTTTCGGAGTATTAACAATTGTCCAGTCTCCGGCCTGTTCCTTTACGGCGCTGATTGAACCGACAAGCCAGCATCCGTTGATTGCGGACGCGACCGTGCCGTTGTTTATGCTGGCAATATATGCGTTCCAGTCGGTAACGGTAAGGCAGACGCCGGTTTTTATCATTTCCGCATAAATTGAAACGGCCTTTTTCAGAACGTCGTTGTTTGAGAGATACGGATTTCCGTCCTGATCGAACATCCACGTGCCCGCGCTTTGAAGCATGATCATGATGAGGTCAGGTTCGTTTCCGACATATGAGATGAGGGCTGTGCCCGTCTTTGCCTTTACGATTTTTCCCAGCTCAAGGAAGCGGTCCCACGTAATGTTGTTGAAATCTTCAACCTTAAGACCGGCTTTTTCTATAATGTCCCGGCGGAGAAACGTACAAGTCGCGCCGTTGTCGAACGGAACACTGTAGTTCTTTTTATTAATTTCTCCGTATCCGACTTTGAACTGAGCGAACTTCGAAAGATCGACCTTCCCGTTTACCGGAAGGAATGCTTTCGGATAGTTCATCAGATTCTTCTGGATTGCGTTATCCTGACAAAGTATAATGTCGGGAAGAGAGTCAGTCCTGTTGGCGCTCAGCGAGGTGATAAGTTTCTGCTGCAGATCGGCCCACGGTGTTTCGACGACGTTGATTTTCACATTCGGTTTCGTACGATTGTAGACTTTTGCCGCTTCGTTCATCGCATAAATATTGAATGTCGGATCCCAGCACCATACTGTAAGCGTTACAGGTGCATTCGGATCGGTCTTCGCCGTCTTTTTGGTGCCCCATGCAAAAAGCGTGCTGCTGCATGCAAGCAGAGCAATCATCCCTACTACTACAGTTCTTTTCATTTTTCCTCCTACAGGCTGTCCGGAACTAAAAGGCAGCCTCTTGTTATTAAAAAGTATAAATCATCCGTGCCGGAACGAAAGAGATAAAAATACTAGTATTTTTGTACTATTTACTACTTCCCCTTTTGTTGTATAGTGGGAATCATCACATCGATTAATGGAGTTCTGTATGAAACGAGTCTGGGAAAATCCTGAAATTCAGGAAATAGACCGGCTGCCGGGACGCAGTCCGCTCATTCCGTTTGCTTCTGCCGATAAAGCCGCGTCAGAATGTGCTGCGGGACCAGAAGGATGCCCCGTTCCGGGAAGTCCGTATTACAGGGATCTCGACGGCAAATGGAAATTCGCGCTGCTCGATTCTCCGACGCAGGATGAAACCGGGGAATTCGGGAACTGGAGCGCACCAGGTTTCAGTGTAAAAGAATGGAACGAAATAAACGTGCCGGGAACATGGACGCTGCAGGGATACGATTATCCTCACTATACGAACGTCCAGATGCCGTTCACCGTTCTGCCGCCGAACGTTCCGGAAAAAAATCCGACGGGATTGTACCGGCTCGATACGGAAATTCCTGTTTCATGGAAAGGACGCCGCGTCGTTCTTCATATCGGCTCGGCTGAAAGCTGTACAATCGTATACGTAAACGGCATTGAGGCGGGCGTCTCGAAGGATACGCGCCTTCCGTGCGAATTCGACATTACGCCGTATCTCAAATGGAACGGTTCCGTATGTAAAGTTGTCGTCGCGATAAAAGTCGTACGCTATTCCGACGCATCGTTCGTCGAAGATCAGGACCAGTGGTGGTTCGGCGGCATTCACCGCAGCGTATATCTCTATTCGACGGAGCAGTCGTTCATTGCGGACGTACAGGCACTTACAAGCGTCGAAACGGCTGCAAACGGACGCTCCGACGGAATTGTGCCGCTTGTCGTAACGCTCGGCTGGGCGGACAACGGTGCTGAAACGCGTATTACCCAGCCGCAGGCGGAACAGATGCTCCGTGTAATAAAATACGCGGTGTATGAACTTGACGGTACGCCTCAGAAAGGTTTCCCCGGAAAAATCGCCGCATCGGGTGAAACTTCCGGGTCGTACGACTACCGCGCGACGCTCGATGAAATTCATGCGGATATCAGAATAAATAATGTTAATTTGTGGTCGAGCGAACATCCGTCTTTGTACGTCCTCGCGGTAAGCCTCTGCGAATGCGGTAAAACCGGCGGCGCGGGCCGCGTCATTGAAAGTACCGCATGTACTATCGGATTCAAAAAAGTCGAAATCGCGGACAGGGAACTGCGGATTAACGGAAAAATGGTGTATATCCGCGGAGTGAACCGCCACGAGCACAGCGAATATCACGGCAAAACGCTCTCCACGGAAGCGATGGTGCGCGATGTCAGGATGCTTAAATCGTACAACTTCAACGCGGTGCGCACGTGCCACTACCCCGACGACGAACGCTGGTACGAACTGTGCGACCGCTACGGCATTTACCTGCTCGACGAAGCGAACATCGAAAACCACGCGTTCTACGACTGCCTCGCGCGCAGCGACGTCTGGTCGTACGCATACATGATTCGCGTGCAGCGTATGGTGCGCCGCGACAAGAATCACGCTTCGATTTTCGGCTGGTCACTCGGGAACGAAAGCGGCGACGGGCAGAATCAGTGCGCATGCGCTTCGTGGATCCGCCGCGTCGACAATACGCGGATAGTGCATTACGAAGGCGCCGTACGCCCTGAAATAAATCAGGGGCCGTACACGCTCGATTCGCTTGCACGCGGGAAAGGGATTACCGACCTCATCTCTCCGATGTATCCGGAAATCAGCCTCATCGTCGAATATGCTGAGACGCGCAGAGACGAACGGCCGCTCATCATGTGCGAATATCTGCACTCGATGGGTAACGCAAGCGGCAGTCTTGACGACTACTGGAAAGCAATCGAGTCGCACCACGGTCTTCAGGGAGGGTTCATCTGGGACTGGATCGATCAGGGCATTGCCGCAGAACTTGCACCCGGAAAAAACGGCAGCCCGCAGGGCGGCAAATACTGGAAATACGGCGGAGACTTCGGCGACGAACCGAACGATCACGATTTCTGCGCAAACGGTCTCACTTTTCCGGACCAGACGCCGAAGCCGGCTATGGAAGAATGCCGTTACCTCTTCGCGCCAGTACGTTTGAGCGCGGTTCATGCGCAGCAGGGCGAATTCGAACTGGAAAACAGGTACGACTTTACGACGCTCGCGGGAATCGTACTCAACTGGGAAATCAGAAACAACGGCACTGCAGTCAAATCCGGGCGGATAAAGCTTCCGAAAGTTCTTCCCGGCATGAAGGCTTCCGTGAAGATTCCCGGAGTTCCAGCGGCGCTCGCTTCGAATACGTGCGGAGCGGAACTCGTACTGCATACTGAATTCGTTTACGCGGAGGATACCCCGTATGCAAAAACAGGCGAGCTTATCCGTGCGGACGAATTCATGCTCGCCGAAGCGCAGGGCTGGCAGGATTTCAGCGGCAAGGCGAAAGGTGCCGTAACGAAAACGGCAGCTGAAGTAACGGAAACGGCCGCAGATGTGGCGAAAAACTTTACACCGGTGCTGTTCCGCGCAATGCTTGAAAACGAAGGCGTCAAAGGCGACCTGCCGCACATAAATGACAAAAATCAGCCGTGGTGTTTCCGGAACAAACCGACGCAGGCATGGCTCAACAGCGGCATTCAGGACATGGCGGCGAACAGGCTGAACGGCACGACGTACGAACTCGTTTCTCCCCGAAACGCACTGAACAGCGTAAAATTCGGCACATGCAGATACACGATCGAAAAGTGTTCCGCACCGGACGGAAGCAGCGGCCTTCAGGTGGACGCAGTGTTTACGCTTACCGACGCACTCGCCGAATATCCCCGCGTTGGACTTACTGTCCCCGTGAGCGCCGAGCTCAAAAACGTGCGCTGGTACGGCCGCGGTCCGCACGAGTGCTACAGCGACCGAAAAGCAGGTGCAAAGCTCGGCATGTACGAAATGGAAGCGGAAGATCTCGAAGTGCGGTACATCGTGCCACAGGAGAACGGCAGCCGATGCGATACAAAATACGTGGAACTCAACGGGGGCGGCAAATCGCTGCACATCCAGTCGCTCACGCCGTTCAGTTTCAGCGTGTCAAAATACACAGTCGCCGATCTGTTCAAATGCAACCATCCGGCAGAACTAACCGACCTGACGCAGTCCGCGGAAAATCCGCACTGGATGCTCACGATAGACGCCGCACACCGCGGAGTAGGAACGGGAGCATGCGGTCCCGACACGCTGGAACCGTACCGCATCCGCCCCGGGGTGTATAAACTCAGCCTGCAGGTGTGGTAAGCGTACGGCAAATATACACGGAGCGTTTCACTTATCAGAAAAAATTGCATTTAGGTACCTCATACAGGAAAACGGTCCGCTTACGGGAAAAATAATCCCCCCGGCTCCGGCTCGCCAAAATAGGACGAGTTGCAGCGAAGCTCCCCGCGCAGAGTCGCCAGGGGGATTATTTTTCCCGCCCTGTACATGTCAATGAAAATTACAGATGCAGTAATTTTTAAAATATTTTATTCGTTCCTCCTTGTACGGAAAAGCAGGTAGCGGAGCTGGGAAAAAATCAGCGTGTGACTCTCGCCTATTCCGGCGAGCCGGAACACGCGGATTTTTTCCCAGCGTAAGCGGACTGATTTTCTGTATGAGGTGACACCGTGAAATCTTTCTGATAAGAAAAAGTACTCAGCGTTATATTTATCGTACGTTTATTTGAATACCGGCGTGCCGTTGTTCACCTGGAGCACGCCTTCCAGCGACTTTGACGCAGTCACGCTGCCGTCTTCGGATATGAATACGGCCGACACACGGGCGTGAAGTCCCGGGACCTCGGCGAATTTTGTTCCTGCGGCGCGGCCGTCCTCTATTTCCTGAAGAAGCGCCATTCCCTTCTCTTCACCGAGCACAAACACGCTCGTTGAAAGCGCGTCGGCCGCTATACTCGACTCGCAGACGATTGTCGACGATAAAAGGCCGGTACGGGCGGGACTGCCGGTCTTTGTGTCCAGTATATGATGATACCGCACGCCGTTCTGTATGAAAAACCGTTCGTATACGCCGCTCGTCACGACAGTCGAATTCGCAAGGGATAATACGAGCGCGGGATTTCCTTCCGGAGCGGACGGATCCTTCACGCCGACTTTCCACAGCGAGCCGTCCTTTTTCGTACCGAATACGTAGATATTTCCCCCGAGGTCGATAATCGCCCGTTTCACATTCCGGGCCTTGAGAATGGCCGTAAGTTCATCCGCGGCGTATCCCTTGACAATGCCGCCAAGATCGAGCGACATGCCCGGCCGGCGCAGCATGATTGTCCCGCTGCCGTCGTCATTTTCAGACAGAACGACGTCCCGCCAGTTTATCAGCGCAAGCGCGGCGCTGATTTCCTGCTGAGACGGCACGCGCGCATGATCCGTGTTTATTCCCCATATTTTCACGAGCGGGCCGACAGTCGGATCGAACGCGCCTCCCGTAAGCTCCGCATATTTCAGCGCAGTCCGTACGACGTACAGGACGTCGGAGGAAACAGGAACGGCCCGCTGTCCCGAAGCTTCATTAACTGCGGACACCTGGGACGTGCTGATATTGACGCTGAAGTCGTCTTCTATTTTATGCAGCCGGGCAAAAAGCTCGTCGTAGAGCTTTGTCGTACCGTCGCTGTATGCGTTCACTGTACATACAGTCCCCATGACCATTTCGGTGCGCGGCTCCGTCACCTGCGAACAGGAAAAAAACACAAAACCGGCAAGTAAAATACTGATTGCGGCGACCTGATTGGAAAAATATTTCATAGTATAAATATACCGAAAAAGTCCGACGAAGTAATCAGGGGTGTTGTTTTACAAAATATTACCGGAAAATACTCCGAAAACGACACTTCTCAGCGAATTCTATACAGGAGGATTTCCTGTATGACTGATGATGATAAACTGAAACGCTACCGTCCCTCGCCGGACGCGCTGCTCAATCCGTGCCGCGACGAAGTGTTCAAGGCGCTCTTTACGAACGAATCGGAGGAATCACGCACAGCGCTGCGCTGTTTCCTTACCGCTGTCCTGCATAAAGAGGTGAAAGACGTCCGGCTGCGGCCCAACGAGCCGCCCGTCCTCGACGACAGCGACAAAGCCGTCAGGTTCGACGTTTCGTGCACGTTCAACGACGGTGAAGCAGCGGATGTTGAGATGCAGGGCGTGAACGAGAGTCACTCGTTCGGTTCCCGTGCCGAATATATGTGCGCGAGATTACTCAACTCGGTATTTCACCGGGGAAACAAGTGGCAGAATATGCCGCATGTCTACCAGATTTCACTGCTGAACTTTATATTCGACAAAGACGACAAAGCGGCCGAAGGCTGCTACTGCATGCGTAAACGCAACGGGCATCTGCTCTCCGGCATACTGACTGTCATATTTCTCGAACTGCCCAAAATAGACGCACTGGGAGACGTGCCGCCGGAAAGCTTGAATTCGGAACAGAAATGGTGTAAATTTTTCCTGGATGCAGATAATCCGGACAGGCAGGAATATGTGAGAAAGCTTGCAGCGGAGGAAGGAGGCATTATGGAAGCAAAGGAGACGCTCGACAGGATAAGCACTGACTGGGTACTCTGGAAGAGGGAATTTGACAGAGACATTATTGAAAGCGACCGGAATACCGAGCTTGCGTATAGGCAGGAACAGCAGGAGAAGGGGCTTGAAAATGCGCTTAAAAAAGGCATGCAGCAGGGGCTGGAACGAGGCATGCAGCAGGGTATGCGACAGGGAATCCAGCAGGGGATGCAGCAAGGAATTCAGAAAGGCATACAGCAGGGGATTAGTCAGGGAAAACAGGAAGGAGCGCAGCTGGCAAAGCGGGAAGATGCACTCAATATGAAAAAAGACGGACTTTCTGCTGCTAAAATAACTGAATATACCGGTCTTTCCGAAGACGAGATAGCAGAGCTGTAAGATTTCCTCTCTGACGACATGCCGTCCTTTTCTGCAGATAAATCCACATAGTTGCAGCTGTGTAAAATTTTACGTATTTATCTGCAGAAGTCCCGGTGCTCACGTCTCAGTCGTCTTTCTCTTTTTCCGTAACGGCGATATGCAGTTCCCTGAGCTGATTCTCGTCCGCAAGTTCGCTCGGACAACCGTCCATAGGACACTGCGCGAGGTTGTTCTTCGGGAACGCAATAACTTCCTTGATGGAATCGGCGTGGCACATAAGCATGAGCAGGCGGTCGAGTCCCGGTGCTATGCCGCCGTGAGGAGGCGCGCCGTAACCGAACGCTTCGGTAAGGAAGCCGAACGCTTTTTTGCCGCGCTCTTCGCTGTATCCGACAATCCTGAAAATCCGTTTCTGCAGATCCGGGTCGTTTATACGCATCGAGCCGGAAGCGATTTCGTATCCGTTCATGACAAGGTCGTACAAATCGCCCTTAACGCTTTCGGGGTCAGACTCAAGCACAGGCCAGTACTGTTTCTGCGGAAGCGTGAACATGTGGTGTTCCGTCTCCCACTTGTTTTCGTCCTCGTTCCACGCAAAATACGGAAAATCGACAATCCACGCAAAGTGAAATTCGTCGGGATTTGCAAGCTGAAGGTCTTTGCCGAGCTTCGAGCGGACAGCGCCGAGAGACCAGCACGCTACCTTGCGTTTCGGGTCCGCAACAACAAGAATCAGGTCGCCTGATTTTGCACCGAGCGTACCGCATACGCCGGCGTCTTTTCCCGCAAAGAACTTGCTGATGCCGCCTTCAAGTTTACCGTCGGAGGCAACTTTCATCCATGCAAGACCTTTTGCCTTGTAAACTTTTGCCGTCTCTTCAAGCTCTTCAATCATTTTGCGGCTGTATTTTTCCGCTGCACCCGGTACGACGAGCGCGCGGATGCTTCCCGTGCGCCGTCCCATAGAATTTTTCGCTTCCAGAGCGGTTTTAAAAGCGGCAAAATCGGAAATGTCGGCAAGGAATGCGCCGTCCTGCATCTTAAGACCGAAGCGGAGATCAGGTTTGTCGGTTCCGTACCAGTCGACGGCGTCGTCGTACGCAATGCGCTCGAAATGTTCGGGCAGCTTATAGTCGATCGTGTTTTTGAAAATATAATTCATGAGACCTTCGGTCGTCTCAAGGACTTCATCGCGGTTCGTAAAGCTCATCTCAATGTCTATCTGGGTGAACTCTGGCTGACGGTCGCCGCGCGCATCTTCGTCGCGGTAGCAGCGCGCAATCTGGAAATACCTGTCGAAACCTGAAACCATGAGAAGCTGTTTGTACAACTGAGGGCTCTGCGGCAACGAGTAAAATTTTCCCGGATGCACACGCGACGGAACCACGTAGTCGCGTGCTCCTTCCGGCGTCGATTTGACGAACGTCGGCGTCTCTATCTCGTAAAATCCCTTCCCTGCAAGATAGTTCCGCGTCGCAAGCGTAACGGCGGCACGAAGCGCAATATTGTGCTGCATGGGCACGCGGCGCAGGTCGAGATAGCGGTACCGCAGGCGCAGGTCCTCGTTCGGAAGGACGACTGTGCCGTCCTTCTGGCGTACCTCGTCGATTGCGAAAGGAAGCGGCTTCGACGTCGTAAAAATCTCGATATCGCCGGCAATCACTTCAACTTCGCCTGTCGGCATATCTTTGTTTATATCTTTATCCTCGCGGGCGGCAACTTTGCCTTCAACCGCGATGCAGTATTCGCTTTTAAGAGAAGCTGCCGTTTGTTTCACACTGTCGCTTACATCAGTTCCGACAAGCACCTGTGTTATACCGTAGCGGTCGCGCAGGCTAATAAAAAAAATGCCGCCAAGATCTCTCGTGCGGTGAACCCATCCGTTCAGAACAACTGTTTTGCCAACATCACTCTTACGGATATCTCCGCAGGTGACAGTACGTTTGTTAGACTTCATAACCGTATATTTTACTGAAATATTCAGTCAATGTGAAGTAAGTGTCAGCCTTCCAATTCCGTGTTCTTTATGCCGAATTCTTCCATTTTTTTCTGCCGTATGACGGCACGGTTCGTAAAATGTATGATTGAAAAAAAGGCGGCCACAAAGGCGTATACGACAAGCAGCAGAATCGCTCCCCGCGATCTGCTCAGATACATCGCAAGTCCCACCCCGATGCACAGCATAAGCTGAATGAGCAGCAGCATTATCATCGCCTGCTTCCTCGTATACCCTATATTCAGCAGCTTGTGATGAAGATGCGCACAGTCAGGACTCATGATCGGCCGGTGATCCCGCACACGCCTCCAGATAGCCGCTATCGTGTCCATCATCGGTATCGAAACAAGCACAAGCATGATGAGAAATTTGTTGTATTCGAAATTCTCCGTCGAATAATACAGCGGAACCGCGGCTATCATAAAACCCATATACTGACTGCCGTTGTCTCCCATGAATATCTTTGCCGGCGGCCAGTTGTAGACAAGAAATCCCAGAATCGCCGCCGACATGAAGAAACACAGCGACGCCGACGGGTCCGCTATGAAATAGAATATTACCCCGAGTGTCGTGATCGTGAGAAACGACAGGCCGCCGCATAAGCCGTCGAGGCCGTCTATAAGGTTATACGCATTGATTATGCCTATCATCCAGCAGACGGACAGCGGAATGCCCACCCACAGCGGAAGGACGAAGCCGAAAATCTGCTGAAAGCGGAATCCGCTGAAAACGACGATGCAGGAAGCGGTAAGCTGAACAAGAAACTTTAATCTGGCGGGCATATCAAAAAGATCGTCGATTAACCCGAAGCCGAAAACGAGCAGGCCGGCGACGTAAAGCGGCAGAATGCGACCGATGGGGATTCCCTTCCACACGAGCGAATAGAAAGCCGCGCTTGCAAAGAACGCGATGAGAACTCCGACGCCTCCGAGCCGGGGGATATTGCCGGAATGTATCTTCCGCGCATTCACCGGGTCGAATAATTTGTAACGCTTACATATTTTTATGATGACAGGCATGAGGAAAACACTGCTCACGAAAGCGAGAGCTATTGATACCCACATAATTTTAATTATATCTTGTCTTTTTACGTTTTCAACATACGTGTCTTGAGACTTTCTCTATTTTTGTTTTATCAAAAAGCATAGAAATCAGGTTTATGGACAAATGCGGCTGTCCGCTATAAACTGAACGCATCATATTTTGGAGGTTATTTCTCATGCTTCCTGTCATTCTTTCGGGAGGATCGGGCACCCGTCTTTGGCCGCTTTCCACGCCGGACGTACCGAAACAGTTTCTTCCGCTCATGGACCCCGACCGTACCATGATTCAGCAGACAATCACCAGACTTGACGGACTCGATTTTATGTCTCAGCCGCTTGTAATCTGCAACGAAAAACATCTTCCGCTCGTGCGTTCCCAGCTGAAAGCGATAAACAGGCTCGGCCGTCAGGTCATGCTTGAGCCGGCAGGACGAAACACCGCGCCCGCAATTGCCGCGGCCGCTCTTTACTGCATGGAAAACGAGAAAGACGGACTCATGCTTGTTCTTGCTTCCGATCACACAATACTCGATATCCCGGCGTTTCAAAAAGCTGTCACCGCCGCACGCGACGCGGCGGCAGGCGGAAAATACGCGCTGTTCGGCATAGTGCCGACACGTCCGGAAACAGGATACGGCTATATTGAAACCGCAGCTGCGGACGATTCAGGCGTACTGGCAGTCGAAGCGTTCAAGGAAAAACCCGACGCGGCCACTGCGGAACGGTATGTCGCGGCAAAAAATTATTTCTGGAACAGCGGCATGTTCGCAATTCCCGCAGGCCTGCTTCTCGAGGAAATGCAGGATATGGAACCGGAAATGCTCGCACACGTAAAGGACGCATACGCGGAAGCCGTCCGCACGGACGAATCAATCAGGCTCGACAGAAAAAGCTTTGAATCGATAAAAGGCAATTCAATCGACTACGCCGTCATGGAGCGCACGAAGAACGCGGTCGTCATTCCCCTCAACGCGGGATGGAGCGACGTCGGCTCGTGGGATATGGTCTGGGAACTTTCCCATAAGGACAACCACGAAAACGTTACGAACAACATAACGTTCTTCAAGGACGCATCCGGCAACATGATTCACACGGAAGACGACAGACCGGTTGCCCTTCTCGGCATAAAGAACTGCGTCGTAATCGAATCGAAGGACGGATTATTAATTGCGGACAAGCAGTATGTGCAGGAAGTAAAAAAAGCGGCGGAAAGTTTTTTAAAATAAATCATGCGGAGCCCCGGACAACGATTCAGCTGCTCCGGGACTCCGCACATCGTCACTTTATTCCGATTTCACCGTTCCCGGCAGAAGCACAAGGCCGAGAGCGAGTACGACGGCAAATACGATCCACGCGACGATCATGTTCATAAACAGACCGCCGAAGAAGAAACCGATAAGCGAGCTGACTGCCACAAAGACCGCGTACGGCATCTGTGTCGCGACGTGTTCAAGGTGCGGACAGCCCGCGCCCGTCGACGACAGAATCGTCGTGTCGGAAATCGGAGACGCATGGTCGCCGAAAACAGCACCGCCGACAACGCCGGCCGTACAAATCATCGAGGAATTCACGAGCGCTCCCGGATCAAGCCCTTTCGCACGGGCAAGACCGACTGCAATCGGCATGACGAGCGGAATCATAATACCGAACGTCCCCCAGCTCGTGCCCGTCGCGAAGGAAATAAGGGCCGAAAGCGCAAACACGATTGCGGGAATGAACGCAAGCGGGAAATTCCCCCTTACGACGAGTTCGGAAAGATACGCGCCGAGCCCCAGACCACCGTCCGCCGGCGACGATTTAATAATGCCGCCGATCGTCCATGCCATTGCAAGAATTATGAGCGCCGGAACCATTGATTTGATTCCGTCGCGGAGCGCTTCGCCCGCCGTGCTCAGTTTCATGAGCCCCCGCGCCATATAATAAATATACGTCGCCGCAATCGTAAAGATAATCGCGTAGAAAAGTGCGACAGAGGCGTCGGTGTCTTTGAACGCGTCGCCGAGTCCGATTGTGTGAAAGGCCTGCGCAAACGACGTAATTTCCTTTCCGTCCACGGAATTCTTCCACGTCGTTACCGGGAAAAAAACGAGCGCTGCGGCAATGAGAAACAGAATCGGGAAAAGCATGTCGACCGGTCTGGCCCTGTCGTTCACGTCGTTCTCCACTTCGCCCGAGACGGGGCCGTATTTTTCTTCGTTGTACAGTTTTCCCGTTTTTGCAAGCTCTTCGGAGGCTTTCATCGGGCCGAATTCGCGCCCCGTGACTATGAGTGCAAGAACGAGAACGAGCGTACCGATCGCATACAGGTTGTACGGAATCGAACGGATGAAAAATTCAAACGGCGTCATTCCGAGAGCGTCAAATCCCTCCGAGCCTTTTACTATCGACATGACCGTAACGACCCAGCTTGAAATCGGAGCTATGATGCACACGGGAGCCGCAGTTGAATCGAGAATGTACGCGAGTTTTGCGCGGGAGACCTTCGTTTTGTCGCAGATCGGACGCATAATCGTTCCGACTGTAAGAGAATTGAAATAGTCGTCTATAAAAATAATAAGTCCGAAAATGAACGACATTATCTGGGAACCTTTGCTCGTCTTCAGTTTAGACGACGCCCACCGGCCGAACGCGCCGGCAGCGCCCGTTTTTGAAAGCATGCCGACGAGCCCGCCGAGCAGCGCGCAGAACAGAAAAATACGGATGTTCCAGCCGTCGGCAAGCGAACGGGCAAGCGCATCCGTAAGGTTCATAACCGCAAGTGCGGGATTTCCGCCTGCAACAATAAGCGTTCCGGAAAGAATTCCGAGGAACAACGATACGATGACGTCCTTTGTAACAAAAGCGAGGATAATCGTCAGGAGCGGAGGAATAATCCCCCATATTCCGAAACTGGTCATTTTAAAAAAAAGCCTCCGTGGTAAAACAATGAATGTCATATTCTACCACGGAATATATCGTTTGAAAATTGTTTTTATGATTCGAGCTTCATGTCGCCGTCCTTTATGAGTCCGCGCTTTCTCATGAATGCATAAATCACATACGAAAGAATTCCCGGCAGTACGACGTCGATGATAATCATCTTTATGATAATGAGCGCAGTGCTCTGCGTTCCGGCCATAGCCTGATACGTCATTATCTGGCCGACAAGTCCGCTCGTACCCATTCCGGCGCCTGCGGGAAGCGTCTGCATTTTGAACACGCACGACGCGATGGGACCCGTAATTGCCGAAGCGAGCGTCGGCGGAATCCAGATAAGCGGATTTCTGCAGATATTCGGAATCTGGAGCATGGATGTACCGATTCCCTGCGCAAAAAAGCCGTTGAGACCGTTGTCTCTGAAGCTGATGACTGCAAAGCCTATCATCTGCGCGCTGCAGCCGGCCGTTGCGGCTCCTCCGGCAATTCCCGTCAGTCCGAGGATGATTGCAAGCGCGGCGGAACTTATCGGCAGCGTAAGAATCATACCCATGACGACGGAAAGCACAATTCCCATCCAGAACGGCTGAAGCTCGGTCGCTTTCTGAATCGCGCTGCCGAGCCACAGCGACGCGGAGGCAAGAGCCGGTCCGAACAGAACGGCGGCGGCGCATCCTGAAAGCACGGTAACGGCAGGAACGACGATGATGTCGACTTTCGTCTTCCCGGCTACAAGTCGTCCGAGTTCGGCTCCGACGAGCGCCGCCACGAATGCGGAGAGCGGATCGCCCGGTCCGGCCATAAGAACGGCTCCGCCTTCGGTGATGAACGCGGCCGATTTGTACGTAATCGCCGCGATGAATTTCGTCGAATAAGCGCCAACCGTTCCCGTAAGCAGACTTCCGTAGATTGCAAGCTTCGGCGCACCGAGCGAATGCGCGACGCCGGCTGCGATTCCGGCGCCTGTAAGAACGGTGAGCATCTGCCCGATGCACACCATGAAGCGGCCGGTATATACGAGGGCGGCGTATCCGCGCGAACACGTATACGCGCCGTCGACAATGTTCAGACCGGAAGCGCCGGGGAAAAATCCGCCGATCTGTTTAATAATCAGTCCGATGATAAGCGTGGAAAACAATCCGAGCGACATCCCTCCGAACGCATCGACAAAATACCGTTTAAAGTATTTGTTCATAACAACCTCCCTTGGAGTAAATGAGAAAATTTTTTTGGGGTTGATATACTCGTTGATGCTGATACGCACGGTGCCGTAGCACGATGGTAATGCCGTTCCGGAGGGGAATCGGCTGTGGGTCATCACAAACGTAACATCGCAGCCTGAAATATATCAAATATGCACCGGAAAATCAATTGCGGACCGCGGACAAAACTGTTCCAAAGGCGCCGCACAACCGCTATAATTACCGTCATGACAGAAAAAGACGAATATACGTTCCGGCAGGTTTCCCCCGGCGATGCCGGGCAGCTGCTTGAAATATACGCACCGTACGTGCTGCACACCGCAGTCTCTTTTGAATACGACGTTCCCTCAGTTGAAGAATTCCGTTCGCGCATCAGCAGCACGCTGTCCGCATATCCGTATATTGCCGCGGTAAACAGTTCCGGCAGAATCGACGGATACGTGTACGCGTCGGCGTTCAAAGCAAGGAAAGCGTATGAGCGCAGCGTTGAGCTGTCCGTATATCTGCGGGAAGACTGCCGCGGAAGAGGACTCGGAACGTCGCTGTATCAGCTGATAGAAGAAAAACTGAAAAAGCAGGGAATACTGAACCTGTACGCGTGCATTGCAACTTCTCCGCGCGCTGCGGACAGCTATCTTACGAACGCGAGCCCCCTCTTCCATACGCACTGCGGTTTCAGAACAATCGGAAAATTCTCCAAGTGCGGATATAAGTTCGGTTTATGGTACGACATGATCTGGATGGAAAAGCTGATCGGTATCCACGTAAGCGAAACTGCGCTGCCCCCGTCTGCGGAGGAATGGGATATCTACGACGTGAACAGATTCCCGACCGGACGCACGATGATACGCGGTACGCCGAACAGACCGGGCGATTACCATATCGTTGTCCACGTGTGCGTCTTCGACAGTCACGGCAATATGCTCATCCAGCAGCGCGCACAGGGCAAAAAAGGATGGCCCGGCAAGTGGGATTTTACGCTCGGAGGTCACGTTGTCGCGGGCGAGACAAGCAGACAGGGAGCCGGGCGCGAACTCCGGGAAGAACTGGGCATTGCGCTTGCACTCGACGGCGCGCCGTATCTCACCGTAAATTTTTCGGACGGATTCGACGACTATTACCTTATTGAAAAAGACATAGCTCTCAGCGCTGTCGTGCTGCAGAAAGACGAAGTACAGAACGTAAAATACGCATCAAAAGAAGAAATCAAGAAGATGATTGCGGACGGTACGTTCATCGACTATCACGACGGCCTCGTCGATCTGCTGTATGCGATGAAAACCTGCCGCGGCGCTCACGCTTCAAGCGGCACACGTGAGGCACAAAAAGCGTAATTATGATAGAATAGTGCCGGTATGTGTAAGAAAGTTCCCGCATTCTGCACGGCAGTATTTTTTTCAGCAGTCCTTTCCGCGCAGCCGGCGCAGACAGCAGTTTCCGCGACCGACCCGTACGGTGTCGATTTCTCAAAACTTTCAGGACGCCCTGCGCTCGTTTCCGAATACCGCGGCGACAATCTGGACAACCTTGTTCTGCGCAGCTCAAGCAATTACGACAAGGGACTGCTTACGTCCACCCAGCTGTACGACGAAAGCGGACGGCTGAGGTCGTCGACGCGCTACACGTATTCCGAAAACAGTCTGCTCACCGAAATAGCAGGAACAGATGCGGGCGGGGTCCGGCGGTGGAAATACACATACACTTACGACAAATTCGGGCGGCAGAATGAAGAATCGTCTTTCACCGGTACGGACGTACTTGAGTGGAAAGCCGTTTCATCGTACAACGCGGACAGTCAGCTTGTCTTACGGATAACCTACGACAGCAAAAACTCAGTCACGCTCAGGGAATCGTTTAAATATAACGAGCGTAATTTTATCTACGCCGATATAACGCAGTTTCCCGACGGAAAAGTGCTCAAGCGTATTATCTACACGTACACAGCCGGCGGACACGTCGCATTCGAAGACCATTACGACAGTTCGGGATTTTACGAACAGGTAGGTTACTCCTACACGGACGGCGGAAACATCACGAGTTTTTCTTCCGTCGACAAAAATGGAAAGCTGAAAAGCAGAACAGTGCTGCAGTACGGCCGGAGCGGAATGATTGAGAACGAAAAAATCTACGAAGAGGGAAAAACTCTTTCCGCCGATATCACCTATGTCTACGACAGCACCGGCAACTGGATATGGAAATACGACGGTAAGACATATACGCTGCGCAAAATAATTTACGGAGAATAACGGTATGGCATGCATATTACTCGTTGAAGACAATCAGTTGATAACGGAAGCGGTCTCGGGCTATCTGCAGGTGGAAGGATATCAGACCGTCGTATTCAACAAGGTCGCAGGCGTACTTGATCTTGTTAAACGCGGTACAATCGATCTCGCCGTGCTCGACATCATGCTGCCGGACGGGAACGGTTTCGTGCTCGCAAAGGATATCCGTAAAATTTCAAACATTCCGATAATATTCCTCACCGCGAAAGATTCAGAATCCGACCGCATACTCGGCTTTGAAACGGGAGCGGACGATTACGTATGCAAGCCGTTCTCCACGAAAGAACTCGTGCTGCGCGTGCAGGCGCTGCTGAAACGCACCGGTGCAATAGGGAAAACTCCCGCAGGAAGCAGACAGATGTGGTCGCTCGGAGAAAACGTTCTTGAGATAGACAACGATAAACATACAATCTTCGTCAGCGACAAGGAAATATATTTAACGGGCGCAGAATGGAAACTGCTGCTCTATCTGACGGGCGCGCCCAATCAGGTTATTTCGCGCGAGAAGCTGCTGACGGAATGCCTTAATTATTATTTCGAAGGTTCAGAGCGTACGATCGACACGCATATCGCAAATCTGCGCACAAAGCTCGGAACGGGCGACTGGATAGGCACGGTGCGCGGATTCGGCTACCGGTTCAACGGCGAAAACAAATTATGACGAGCATTTTCCGTAAAGTATACATCGGACATCTCGCCGCATCCGTAAGCGTTCTCGCCGTTATGTCGCTCATTTTTCTCTTTGCAATCCGCTCTTCAATTTCGCACTGGAACCGCGACGAGAACACGGAAATAGAAAAAATGCTGCTGCCGCGCATATCCAAAGTATACCGGCTGAAGGGAGAACTCGATTCAAAAGCGCTGGAATCGTCGCTGCTGCCGTATATGACTGACTCAATGTACGTCTATATTTTCGACCTGAACAAACGTCCGGTGCTGCTTATGTACAAGGGCAGGCGCGTCACGACCGACGCCGTTGAAGCGCAGGTCGGCAATATTTCGACGTTTCTTTCGCTGAATACGCCAGCGCAGATAAAAGACAACAGCAGAATCGTCGGCTACCTTTCCGTAAACAGTGCGGATTTTCTCACATACCGCGCGAACAGACAGTTCATCTCGTCGATGCGCAACGCAATACTCGCCGGCGCAATAACGGCAATCGTCATAGCGCTTGCAATTTCGGCGTTCATTTCTTCGGTATTTTCAAAACAGACGTCGTCGCTCGTCGACGAAATAACTGCGCTCGGAAACGGCAGCCGTTCGGTTTCGTTCACTCACCTCGACACCACGGAGTTCGACCGTATCGCAACGTCGGAGGAAAAACTGCAGGACCAGCTGCTCAAAGAAGAATCGCTGAGACGCCAATGGATGCAGGACGTGTCGCACGACCTGCGCACGCCCGTCACGGCAGTCAAAGTGCAGCTCGAAGCGATGGACGACGGAATTCTTCCTGCGACCGAAGAACGACTTTCGAGTCTGCTCGGCGAATTGCATCACATAGAAAAACTTGTGAACAACCTTCACGACCTGAGCAAATACGAATCACCCGAAATGAAAATAACGCCGGTGACGATTTATCCGCAGGCGTTTATAACAGACACAAAAGAGCGGTTCGAACTGCTGGCGTCGCAGAAGAACATCGCATTCTCGTGTACAAGCACATTCAGCGAACCGTTCACTGCCGACGAATTTCTCCTGCAGCGCTGCGTATCGAACATCGTGCAGAATGCAATCCAGTACACGGCGGGCGGCGGAAGTATCCGCGTAACGATGACGTGCGGCGACCCCGGATCGACTACTCATCAGACAATCACGATAGAAGTGGAAAACACCGGCGAACTCAGCAGGGAAGATCTGGCACATGTGTTCGACAGACTGTACCGCGGTGACAAATCGCGTACAAACGGAGGATCGGGGCTCGGCCTTTCAATCGCAAAAGCAATCATGACTCTGCATGCCGGAACGATAACCGTGTCGAACAAAGACGGAATGGTCTGCTTCGCCATTACATTTCCGTTCCGCCGGACGGCAGAACCGCAGACATAAAAAAGGCCGGAATGAAATCAATCATTCCGGCCCCGCTTTCATAGTTTTCTGTTTTCAGAAATTAGTTGGCAGCAGCATCTGATGCAGGAGCGGTTTCAGCAGCATCAGTCGTAGATGCAGCGTCCGTTGTTGCAGTAGAATCTGTCGTAGCCGCAGCAGCATCATCCGTTGTTGTGGTTGTTGCTTCAGTTGTCGTTGTCTCTGTTGTCGTATCAGCAGCAGCTTCTTCTTTCTTGCTGCATGAAACAGCGAACATAGAGATGAGAGCGATTGCACTGACGATCATGATAATCTTTTTCATAGTATTTACCCCTTTAATAAAGATTCGGATTTTGTAAGGAAGGTCAGGAAGCCAGGCTTCCCGGTGCGTTTCCTTTTTACGTCTCAAAATATAGCAGATGCATGTCAAGGTTCGGCCCTCGGAATGTCAAGATTGTGTGAAGATTGAAAAAACGTACGGTAAATATACTCTGATTCACCCTGCTTACCGGAATAAATTACATTTAGTCACCTCATACAGAAAAACGATCCGCTTACGCGAAAAAAAGTATTTCTGTAAATCGTTATGTCTGAAATATGTGCCGGGGTTTTTAGAACGAAAAAATACGGCTCGCAGGAAACGGAAGTTATTCGGGGATAATCAAATTTGAAATATGAATATACAGGCCGCCGTATCCGCCGTCGGCTCCGACAGAGAGCGGATGCATATCCTCTTCCAAATACACAGGGTATACTGTTCCGCCGGAAGTCGTATTGTATTGCACAGAAAACGTAATAACGTACCCGGTATTTTCTTCGGCTGCGGTTTTTTCCCACCAGTTTTCGAAGTATTCGTAGATTCCTGAAATCGATTCGAACGAAATGTCGCCGAGTAACGGATTGTCGGTAAATTCACCGGGGTCGCTGTTCTCTCCGTAATCGATTTCCGCTGTTCCGCCGCTGACCGTTACGGAAACAGGAGCATACACATAACCGTCTCCCCATCTAACCTCATAAGTGAACGAATAATCACCCGGTTCCGTCCATGCGGAACGGTTAATCGCAAATGCAGCATAATCGGGAAATGTCGTACCGGGCTGTGCGTCGTCGGTGCAGGAGCTCAAACAAAAAAATATACCAAAAGCCACTATCGGTAAAAGCAGACGTTTTGCCATGTTGCCTCCTTTTATCGTTCTTTTTTCAGTTTCAATCCTTTTTCCAAAAAACAAAAGAACGCTTTTTTTCAGAAAAGTGCTTTTCCTTCAGACAGCAAAAAAGACTCTCCTGTAGCACGATGTGAGACTGTTTTCCTGCACTAATAAAGGCTGTCCTGTAGCACGAATAGAGACCGTCCTGTAGCACGAATAAAGGCTGTCCTGCTGCACGATATGAGATTCACAGTGTGCAATAAGTAAAAAGCATGACTTTCTCAATGAATTTTTTTGTACTTTTGCAGTCTCTGACACTTTCAGAGCCCCCCGCAAATTATTTCCGGCCCAAGCTGACTTTTTCCCGTTTATAAACGCCGGTAAATATTTCAGACGTAACGGTGTTTACAGTAATACTTATTATCATCGTATACAGAAAATCGGAACGCCGCGTGTATATTTACCGTACGTTTATTGCAGCATCATCTGGTCGTTGGACAGCTCATGCTGCTTGATGATGCGGAACTGTTTAATAATATCGTCCATAGTGAGATTCGACTTTTCGCTGGCAGGCACGTCGAGGATGATTTCTCCCGCGTCCATCATGAGAAGGCGGTTGCCGTAATCGAGCGCCTGCTGCATATTGTGCGTCACCATCATGACAGTAAGACCGTAGTCGTCAGCGAATTTCCGCGTCAGGTCCATGACGATTTTCGCATTCGCCGGATCAAGGGCCGCCGTATGCTCGTCGAGCAGAAGCAGCGCGGGATGCGACATGACGGCCATGAGCAGCGTAAGTGCCTGCCGTTGTCCGCCGGAAAACTGCTCTACGTTGTCGTTGAGCCGGTTCTCAAGTCCCATGCCGAGCTGTTCGAGCTGTCCGCGGAAAAAATCGCGCTGTTTGTTTGTAAGACTGATGCGGAGTCCTTTCCAGCCTTTCTTCCAGCATATCATCATGTTGTCCTCAAGCGACATTTTTCCCGCGGTCCCGAGCAGCGGATTCTGGAAAATGCGTCCGATATATCCGGCGCGCCGGTATTCCTTATCGTGCGTAATATCCCGCACCGTACCGTCCATGTCGAGCAGAATACGCCCTTCCGTCGGCTGCAGCGTTCCCGCAATCACGTTATATAAGGTTGATTTGCCCGCGCCGTTCGAGCCAATCACCGTTATGAAATCACCTTTGTTAATTGTTAAATCGACGTCTCTGAGCGCTTTATTTTCGTCGGGCGTATTCGTATTGAACGTAATGCTGATATTTTCAAGCGTAATCATTTTTTGCCTCCCGCCGCACCGGCCTTCGAGGGACGCATGAAATGCTGTTTCAGATTCGCGTGTCCCTGCAGGCTCGAAATAACGAGACAGAGAATTATCAGGAGTCCGGTGATAAGCTTGAGGTCGTTGCTCGTCAGGCCTATTTTGTATCCGTAACTGCGGCCGACGAACATGAGCGCGCGGTAAACAATCGAACCGATTATGACGCGGAGCGTCTGCAGCGAAATTCTGTTCGAGCGCAGAATAAACTCGCCGAGCATCAGGGACGCAAGACCGCTTACGATGACGCCCGTTCCGCTTCCGACGTCGGCAAATCCGTTGTACATCGCCGCGAAGGCGCCGGCAAGGGCCGCCAGACCGTCCCCGAAACACACGCCGATGCCGCGCAGAATCTGCGGATTTACGCCCTGCGACACGACCATCTGCTCGTTCGCTCCGAGCGCACCCATCGTAAGGCCGATATCAGTGTGGAAAAACAAGTCGAGCAATCCCTTCAGAAGCAGGACGAAAATCACGAGAAACGCAAGAATGCCCCATTCCGGAGAAACGGACGGGAACGTCTGAGTCATCCACGCCGTAATGCGGGAGAAAGTCGTGTCGATTTTCAGGAAAGATACGTTCGCGCGGTTCGACATAATACGCAGATTGATCGAATACAGCATCGTCATCACGAGAATGCCGGCAAGCAGATCAGGTACGCGCAGGCGCGTATAGATAAGCGTCGTAAAAAAACCCGCGGCAATGCCTCCCGCAAAGGCGACGACGAGAGCGGCTGCCGGAGAAATACCGTGCAGAAGACACGCCGCAAGAATGCAGCCGCCCAGCGGAAACGAACCGTCGACAGTCATGTCGCAGAAATTGAGAATACGGAACGAGGCAAAAACTCCCAGAACCATAATACCGTAAATAAGGCCTTCAATCAGAATACTGTGTATCATGTGAGCTCCACGTAATTGTTTATAGTAATTTATTTTCGGAAATATGTGAAGAAGGCGCAGCAGAACGCACATCGGAACCGGATTTGCTTAACAAAGGCAAATAACTGTATACTTGAGTCACTTTTTAATCATACATCATTCAGGAGAAGTTTTTATGAAAAGAATCGGTGCGTTTTCAGTTCCGGCAGCGCTGTGCGCAATCATGCTTCAATCGACGGGTTGTACGGATAACACGACGACAAAAACAATCACCGGCGGCGGCTACTCATATAAACAGATAACAATTGAGGAAAAAAACAAATATGCGGAAATCAAAGTCCAATATCCGCAGTTCGACGGATACGCTGATTTGAACAGGACTGTCGACAAAACCGTCGTCGTTCCGTACAAAGCGTTCAAATCGACCGTGAAGCAGGACTGGAAGGAAATGGACAGTATCCGCAGGGAATCGGGTTTTGCAGCGGCTACACCGCCGTTTTCATACGACGTCGGCTCCGGTCCCGTCATTCTAAACGACAGATATATTTCGATGCTCTTCACGACGTATGCGATGGAAGGCGGTGCTCACGGCGACACGACGCTCAGCTCAATAACGTACGACAGGGAACAGAATAAAATCGTGTCTATTATAGAAGCGGCGGGATACACTGTCGAAGAGCTGTCTGCATATTGCAGCGGTTATTTTATGAAGAATCTGGATTCCGGCAAAGGCAGCAAAGAATCGGAAGATGAATGCGCAAAATGGATTGCAGAGGGAACCGCTCCCGAAAAAAAGAACTACGAAAAATTCACATACGACGGAAAGACACTTACCGTTTATTTCGAACCGTACATCGTCGCCCCGTACGTCTACGGCATCCAGAAAGTACCGATACCGGCAAAATAATTAACAAGAAACCGAGCGTTTTAAACAACAGAATCCGTCCCGAAAGTCTGACGTACGGGACGGATTCTGCTTATCATATTTATTATTATTATTTCTTTTCAGTCAGCGTTCCGTTTTCGTAAATATAGTTCGCCTTGTCAATGTACTCCTGCGGAATCGTAATGCCGCAGTTCTTCGCCGCGTCGAGGTCGAACAGTAAATCGCTGTCTTCCGGCTGCGTCATAAAACGCACCGGAAGCTCCGCGGGCTTTGTTCCTTTCAGGATCTTTACGACCATGTCGCCCGTCGCGCGTCCGGCTTTATAATAATTAAAGCCGCTCGCCATGAAAATTCCGCCGTCTTTCGCTCCCGTAACGTCGCCGCTGAAAATCGGTTTTTTCGCTTTTCCGAAAACCTGAACGAGGGACGGAAGCGCGCTGAAAACCGTGTTGTCGGTAGTAAGATAAATACCGTCGCAGCGGTTCACGATTGCATCCGCGGCCTGCTTTACTTCCGCCGATTTCGTGATCGACTGCGTCACAAGCTGCAGTCCCTGCTCCGCGCATCCTTTCTTAACAAGTTCGAGCGCGCTGATGGAGTTTGCCTCGTCGCTTGTGTAGATGTAGCCGAGCGTCTTAATCCCCGCAATTTCCTTGAACAGCTTGATATGCTGCTCAGTCGGAATTGCGTCGCTCATGCCGGTAACGTTTCCCTCGCCGTGTTCGACTGTCGAGACGAGTCCCGCGCCGACCGGGTCCGTAACCGTACCGAAGACGACGGGTATGTCCTTGATTGCGTTCGCAAGTGCAACCGCGACGGGAGTCGCAATACCGACGGCGGCATCGACTTTTTCGTCCTTAAATTGAGCCGCAATCTGAGCCGCCGTGTTCACGTCGCCGTTCGCGTTCTGCTGATCGTACGTCGCTTTTATGCCCGCGTCGTTGATCGCATCCATTATTCCCTGCTCTACGGCGTCGAGTGCGGGATGCTGTACAATTTTCGCAATGCCGATTTTGTATACTTTCCCGGATGCAGCCGGTTCTGCGGCCTTTTTCCGGCATCCGGTCAAAGCCAGCGCTGCACACGCGGCTGCACACGCCATAATTGTCTTTCTCATAGTCATAACTCCTGTAAAAAGTCAACAAAGTTTCGCCCTGTTACTACGTACAGTAACAAATCATATACTCCATACGGAATCATGTCAAGTATCCTATAAAGGATATCAGACAAGTTTTTCAAACTGTCCGTTTACTTAATTTTATTGTTTTTTTACTTAAATAATGATATAGTATCAGTATGCCCAGAAAAAAGAAAACAACACTATTGGATATTGCGCAAAAAATGAACGTCAGTACAGTAACGGTTTCAAAAGCGCTTGCGAACAAGGACGGCGTCGGAGACGAGCTCCGGCGGAAAATAAAGGAAATGGCAGTCACCATGGGGTATACCACTTCCGCGTCGAACACCGTCGACCCGCGGTCGAACGGTACCGGCAACATAGGCATACTCATACCGTCCCGTTTTTTCAGCAGTAATTCGTCGTTTTACTGGAATTTGTACAATGCGCTCTCAAACGAACTGCTCAAACAGAATTACTACTGCATCATGGAGCAGCTGAGCAGCGAAAACGAATTCGACCTCGTCATACCGCACATGATTCAGGATAAAAAAGTCGACGGCGTAATCATTCTCGGTCAGATAAGCGTCGATTATGCGCGCTTTTTTGCAACATGTTACAGGCAGTTTATCTTTCTCGACTTTTATCTTAACGATGAAAATATCGACACGGTCACGACGGATAATTTTTACAGCGAATACATCATGACCGACTACCTGATTTCCCAGGGGCACAAGGATATCCGCTTCGTCGGTTCCTTCAAAGCGACAACGTCCATCAAAGACAGATTCATGGGATTTATGAAAGCTATGCTTGAAAACGGTTATCATGTGAGCTTCGACGAAATAATCGAGGACCGCGACGCGACAGGTATGAACATCCCGATAATACTGCCGGAAAAGATGCCGACCGCGTTCGTCTGCAACTGCGATGAAACTGCAATGCACGTAATCGATGCGCTTAAAAAGAAGGGGATTTCAGTTCCTGAAGACGTTTCCGTTGCAGGATTCGACAATTACATTTCAAGCGGGACTGTTTCGTCTCCGCTCACGACGGTTAATATAGATCCCGCCGTCACGGCCCGCGCCGCGGTGGAGATCATTATTAAGAAAATAAACGGATTACCGTACAATCACGGTCATACGGTAATCAGCGGAAAATTACTGCTCCGCGATTCGGTAAAAAAAATCAGTTAATAAAATCCTGATTTGCTTTTATGAGCGCGATTCGCTTTTCGACCTGCCCGCGTGAAGTCAGCGAATCTTCAGGCGTATGCAGGCAGTAATCGACCATTCTGTCTATCGTCGATTCGGCGACGTGCATGCGCGTGTCGCTCGAGGCATAGTACATAAACAGGCGGCCGTCGGCGGCGGCTACGGCCCCGTTAATAAATACGACGTTGCTCACGTCCCCCGTTCTTTCTTCCCCCTGCGGTGCAATCAGGTAGCCGCCGGGGCGTGCAATCACTCTGGTCGGATTTTCGAGGCTCGTCATGAACGCGTATATGACGTAGCGGAAACCGTCCGCCGTATTCCGTACTCCGTGTGCAATATGGAGCCAGCCGTCCCGCGTCTTTATCGGAACCGCGCCGACGCCGTTCTTCACTTCTTTTATCGTGTGATAAACCTTTGCGTCGATAATCCGCTCGTCATTCACTTCAGGGCGTTCCATGCTGTCCGCAAATCCGGCGCATATGCCGCCGCCGCTGCCGGTTTCGATAAAGCCGTCCTGCGGTCTTGTATAGAACATGTATTTTCCATTAACAAATTCCGGATGAAGGACGACGTTGCGCTGCTGACTGCTTTTCGTAATCAGGTCGGGAAGCCGTTCCCACTCCGCAAGGTCTTTCGTCCGCACAATGCCTGCCGCGGCAGTTGCCGACGACGTGTCGCCTGCCGGAGCAGTCGGATCCCTGCGTTCAGAACAGAACACGCCGTAAATCCAGCCGTCCTCGTGGCAGGTAAGACGCATATCGTACACGTTCGTATCGGGATTATCGGTCTGCGGCAGAAGAACCGGCAGCCCTTTGAATTCGAAGTTGTCGATGCCGTCCGGACTTTCCGCAACCGCAAAAAACGACTTGCGGTCCGCCCCTTCGACGCGTACCACAAGACAGTATTTTCCGTTCATTTTTATCGCTCCGCTGTTGAACGCCGCATTGATGCCCATGCGTTCCATAAGATACGGATTCGTTTCCCTGTTCAAATCGTACCGCCATGAAAGCGGCGTGTGTTCCGCAGTCAGCACCGGATGTTTATAGCGTATAAAGATTCCGTTTCCCGGATACACCGGCTCATTCGGCCGCCTTACAAGCGCATCGTGTTCCGCTTTCAGCATGGCAAGCCTGTCGTCGAAATTCGATATCATCATGATTTTCCTCCGAATTAATAATCATCATCCCTTCACGGCTCCTGCCGTAATTCCCGTATAAATCTGCTGCTGGCAGAGCAGGAAAATAACAAGTGCGGGAAGAAGCGAAATAATAACGCCCGCACAGATAAGGTTATACTGATTTCCGAGCGGCCCCGTAAACGTATACAGCGAAATCGCCACGGTTCGTATTTTCGTGTCCTGAAGATAGAGCCCCGCACAGTAATACTCGTTGTACGTCGCGACTCCCTTCAATATCATGCTCGTGACAACAGCGGGCTTCAAAAGCGGAAGAATTATTTTCCAGTAAATCGTATGGTACGAAGCACCGTCTATAATCGCCGATTCGTCCAGCGACGGCGAGATATTTTCCATAAATTGGATGAATATGTAAATGGAAATGACATCCGTTCCCATCTGCATGATTATATAGCCGTAGAGATGGTTGATGAATCCGAGTTTGCCCATAATCTCGTACACGGCCACCTGCATGGCGATTCCCGGAAGGAGTGTCGCGAACAGAAACAAACGACGGATAAGCCTGTTTCCCGGAAACTTGAACCTGTTGAGCACATACGCAAGCTGCGAACTTATAATAATCGAACCCGCGAGAACAAATGCAAGTACGACTACGGAATTAATAAATGCCCGTCCCATATCCGCAAGCTGAAACGCTTTTGTAAAGTTTTTAACATACCATATGCGCGGGAGAACCATAACCGACGTCGCATTGTATTCCTCTGTGTTTTTGAATGCGGTTATAAAGCATGAGGCCAGAGGAAGAAGCGTCCAGAACGCAAGAAAAACAAGCACTGCGTATTTCAATGCCGTCTCGATCGAAGGACCTGTTCTGTAATAATAATTACGCTGTTTCATAATACGTCCCCTTTCCCAGAATTTCCGGTACCTGCTTTTCTGAACATATATCTGAAAAATAAATTCTGCAGGATTGTAACAAGAAAAATGATTGCAAGCAGAAATACAGCCATTGCGGAAGCAAGTCCGACTTTCTGACTCGTATGAGCTATCTTATCCATAATGATAAAATACGTTGCCGTACCGTTTGCTCCCCGCGATGCAATGACATACGGCGGTTCAAACGCACTCAGCGAACCGCTTATTGAAAGGATGATGTTAAGAGTAAATATCGTTTTTATACCCGGCAGGATGATATTCCTGAACTGCTGCCGCTTATTCGCCCCATCGAGTTCCGCCGCTTCGTACATTTCAGGATCTATCGACATAATCGCGCCTATAAACAAAACCATATTGTTTCCCAGATAGCGCCACACGGACGTTCCGACGAGCATGACGTTGTTCAACCCCTGCGTTTTGAGCCAGTACGGCAGCTTTTCAAGCGGAATACCGAACCAACCGAGTACCGTATCAAAAACATATCCGCGTGTAAAGAAAAATTTAAAAATAAAACCGATTGCGATGCCGTTTATCAAGTACGGAAAAAACAGTATTCCTTTGAAAACATTCGCGAATCGGAGTTTAAAACTGAGAATCGTTGCCAGAAGCAGTGCAAGAACAAGCTGCACTACAGCTCCCGCCATATAGTATAAACTTAATTTGAGCGAACCGAAAATGTCGCTGCGGGTAAAAATATCCCTGTAATTCTTCAGACCGATGAAAATCCGTTCGCCGACATATTTCATGTTAAAAAAACTGAACCCTATCATCTCACAAAACGGAAGATACGTAAAAACGAACAGAAGCAGCAGCGGGATGAGAATAAACGCACAGATAATAATTTTCTGCTGTCCGTAGCTGCTTTTCAACTTCATTAAAAATAAATTATTTATAACTTTCGATGTCTGCATCAGGATCTCCCTTGAATAGTATAGGCCGGAGAAAGACCTCCCCGGCCTGATGATTATTATTGATAAATTATTTCACTTCCACGTTTTCTGTGTTCTGTGCGTCAGCCCATTTTTTGTTCCATTCGTTCATTATTTCGTCGAATGTCTCATCCCTGTTTGCCGCATGTTCAATAATTTTCTGAATCTTGTCGTTGCCGCCGTTGTTAATATTAAGCTCGGAGTCGGCATTCAGTTTGTTCAGAAGGTCCTCCTCACCGGAGACAGCAGGATTGTCGGAAACGTATGTAACGTTGTTTTCCGCAAATGAAGCGTATGCCGCAGGATAGTTGTTGTCATCTGCTGCAATAGGAATACCGCCTTCGTTGTAAGCAAAGCCTGATTTTTCCGTCATCCATTTTACGAACACGAGAGCTGCTTTCTGATTGTCAGCGGAAGAATTCTTATTTATACCGAAGCAGTAATCGGGACCGGCGGAAGCATACTGTCTGCCGCTTACTGTTATCGGGAAGGACATATAACCGATATCCTGCGGATTCGGACCTGCGCTCTGCATCTGCGTAAACGCCCACGAACCGAGAACCATCGTTCCTATTTCACCGCGGTTGAGTCTTCCTTTTGAAGATTCCCAGTCGGTCGTCGTGTAGTCATCTTCGATAAGGCCGGCGGCGGAAGCGTCGTAAAGTACTTTATACACAGCATACGCATGTGTATTGTCACCCTTATCTGCAAACGGATTCTTCTCGTGGAGCATGACGTTGTTCAGATAATCCGCATCGCCCGTCGCGGAACCGCTGATATACGCATCCCATGCACCCATCGTCCATCCGGCAGCATAATTTGTGTAAAGGGGAACGGCCTTTGTATTTTTCCTAATAAGCCTGAGAGCGGCAAGGAATTCGTCGGGAGATTTCGGAATAGATGCAATCCCGGCATCCTTGAAGACTTTTTTGTTATACAAAACACCCTGCGCATTTCCGGTGGACGGAACGCCGTACACTTCCTTTTCGTATTCCCATTGTGTCGCAAATTTTATTTGTTTATTCATCGTATCAAGATCCCCGAACGACACGAAGTAGGTGGCAAGGTCCTTCTTGTCGATAGTCGGAATCATCATGATATCGCCCCAGTCGCCGCCCTGCAGCCGGAGAAGTGCCGTGCCTGCGTAGTCTGTTACACCTTCCGCGTTTACGGTGATGTTCGGATACATCCTGTTGAATTCTTCAAGATATTCCGCAAATGAGACTCCCGGATAGTCAGGCTTAAGCATATCGGTACGATGGGTAAGCAGTTTGATTGTCGCTTTTACGTCCGTATACGTTTTTCCAAGCTCCACATCAACATAGCTCAATTCTGCCGATCCGCCGGCGGCCGCTTTTTTGCTGCACCCTGTAACAAACGCTGTCCAAAACGCAGCCGCCAGCATCCCCAAAAAAAACATCTTTTTTATTGCCATACGTAACTCCTTTTCTCTGTTGCAAATCATTTAGCTAAATTATACCACAACAAACTATCATGTCAAATTTAGTTAACTATAAATATTACCTTATTATTTGTACACTTTTACTACAAAAAAGCTAATTAAAATTATCCGGACTGAACATTATGAAGTATTTGTGATATAGTCATTTTATGCAGACCATACATAATCACCTTATTACAATAAATAACTGTCATATAGAGAATGAAAAACGCACGCTTATAAACGATATTTCCTGGACAATGCGCTCGGGCGAGGCGTGGCTCGTCATCGGACCGAACGGAAGCGGAAAATCAACATTTCTTTCGGCGCTTGCGGAGAAACTTTCTGTTGTGCCGAATGAGGTCTCCGGAAAAACAGCGCAGGAACCGCTGCCGCTCTACTCTTCCGTTTTCGGCGATTCCGTCGAAATTGTGTCGCTCGAACGCGCGGCCGCTCTGATTCAGGAAGAGCGCGACAACGACGAAAGCGAATACACTGAAGGCGGCGTGGACATCGGACGGACGGGGCGAATTTTCATTGCGGAGCCGCTTACCGGCCCGTACAAAAAAGGAAAGCCTCTCCCTGAGACAGTAAAGCGGATCGAAGCATATCCGGCAATAAAATTGTGCGGCGTTGAAAAAATTCTCGACCGCGGCATAAAATACATGTCGACGGGAGAAATACGCCGCACGCTTCTTGCGCGGGCGCTTATCTCCGGAAAAAAATTATTGATTCTCAGCGATCCGTTCGCAGGCCTCGACGTCGACAGCCGCGCAATACTGCTCGACTTCTTCAGCACGATTACGGGAAAGCAGCTTACTGAAAACGGAACGGATTCGGCATATCCGCACATTATCCTCGGTATGGAACGATACTACGAGATTCCCGATGCAATCACCAATGTGCTCGAGTTCCGCGGAAACAGGATTTCGTTCTGCGGAACACGCAGAGAGTACGAGCAGATAATCAGCCGGCGGGAAGCAGTAAGCGCAAAAACGCGCGGCTCGGACAGAGCTGCGTTTGCGGAGCGGATTACCGGTCTGCAGAAGGAAACGGAAATTATTATTAATAACTCTCCGGATGAATCCGCATCGGAAAAAGAAGCGGACGGCGTCCCTGAAAAGCTCATCGAAATGCACGGCGTGAACGTCGGGTGGGACGACTGCAAGGTGCTTGTCGACCTTACCTGGACGCTTCATAAGGGAGAGCACTGGCTCATCCGGGGGCCGAACGGTTCCGGCAAAACGACGTTCCTCGAACTCATAACGGGCGACAACATGCAGGTCTACTGCAACGATGTACGAATGTTCGGCCGGAAACGGGGAACGGGCGAAACAATGTGGGAGATTAAGGCAAAACTCGGCATCGTGTCGTACAGGCTCCACGTCGAGTACCGTATGGTCGGCGGAACGAACCTCCGCAGCGTCATCATATCGGGTTTCAGGGATTCGATCGGGCTGTACGAGCAGGCGACAGACATCGAAACCGCCGCAGCGGACAAATGGCTTGCGCTCGGCGGATTTTCAGGGCGCGAAACCGAATCGTTCGGAGACTTAAGCTACGGAGAGCAGCGCGCAATTCTTATTCTGCGGGCCGCGGTAAAATGTCCTCCCGTGCTGATCCTCGACGAACCGTGCCACGGTCTCGACGAAAGTTACCGGCAGAAAATTCTTGATCTGCTTGAAACAGTCGCGGCAAGCGGGACGACGACGCTGCTCCACGTGACGCACGAAAGCGACGAAGTGCTGCCCTGCGAAAAACACATACTTGAGCTGCATCCGGGCAAAACACCGATGTATGAAATATTAACAATATGATTTACAGGAGAAGAAACTGCATGATGCACCGCGTAAGAAACAATCTTTTGCTTGCACTTTTTTTTATATCCTCCGTACTTTTTCCGGCGAATGCAGGCGGGAAAAAAGATACCGGTACTGCAACGCAGAGCCCCGGCGACAGAGCCGCCGGGATTCTTGCGGAAAACGACGGAGCCGCATACGAACGCGAACCGATTACCGGAGAACCGGTCGCTTTTAAAGAAATATGGGGATTCGTCATGCAGTATTCCATGGACGATCTCGATTTCGACGCTCCGGTAACGGACATAGCTTTTTTTTCGGCCATCATCGACAACTACGGAGACCTGGCCGAAATCCCGGACAGGAGCAAACTTCTGCCTTTTACGGGGCGGGCACATCTTGTGTTCAGCTGCGACAACAAAGCTCTTGTGCATTTCGCGCTTGACCCGCAGTACAACATACGCGGAAAACTTGAAGACGCACTCGTCGCAGCGACGGCGCAGTACGACGGCCTTGTCATCGACATGGAATACATACCCGCACTTGACCGCGACAATTTTCTTTCGTTTCTTGCGGACATGAAAGGAAAACTCGCCGGCAAAACATACTCGATCTGCGTTCCCGCGCGCACAAGAACAATCACCGACGACATGTTCCCGTATGCGGAAATAGGAGCGATAGCCGACAGAGTTATTATCATGGCGTACGACGAACACTGGAGCAGGAGCCTGCCGGGCCCCGTTGCGTCCCTCGACTGGTGCGCCGGCATCGCCGATTACGCGCTCACCGTAATTCCGCGCGAAAAAATCGTCATGGGGCTCCCCTTTTACGGACGGACGTGGACCGATGAAAATCACGCAGGCGCGTGGAGATACCGGACACTCAACCGCCGTCTGATAAACAACGGCGTCACGTCGATCACCAGAGACGAAGGCGGCGTTGCGATAGTCGAGTATCCTGCGACGGTGAACGTAACGGGCTATTTTGACGACGCATGGTCGCTGCTCCTGAAATGCCGCACATACGCGGGTAAAAATATAGAGAACATATCGTTCTGGTGTCTCAATCAGGAAGATCCTGTGTTCTGGAACTGGATAACGACAACCGGCGGACAGTAAACGCCTGCACTCATAATACATCCGTGCGGAGCAGGTAATACCCGCCGCTTGCGGAGGAGTTGTCGATTTCAGTACAATAGGTACTAATTCATAATCAATACAGAGGTTTGTATGATATTTTCTCCGGTCGAAATTGAAGAAACGGTAAACATGTTCATGCGTCAGAAGCTCGACATCCGCGCCATTACCATGGGTATTTCACTCCGCGACTGTGCATGCGAAGACGGCAAAAAAGGCCGCCGGCGGATCTACGACAAAATCATGCGGTATGCCGGAAAACTCGTACAGACCGGACGCGACATAGAAACCGAATTCGGCGTGCCGATCATCAACAAACGCATTTCCGTTACGCCGATTGCAATGGTTGCGGAACCGAGCGGCGAATCAAACTATGTACCGTGGGCTCAAACGCTCGACAAAATCGCAAAGGAGCTGAACATCGACTTCGTCGGCGGATTCTCAGCTCTCGTGCAGAAGGGCATGACCCCGGGAGACCGCACGCTCATCGATTCTATCCCTGAAGCGCTTGCCGTCACCGACAGAGTATGCTCGTCGGTCAATCTTGGAACAACGAAAAGCGGCATCAATATGGACGCCGTGAAGCTCATGGGAGAAATCGTCAAACAAACCGCGGAACGCACGAAAGATAAAGACGGACTCGGCTGCGCGAAACTTGTCGTCTTCTGCAATGCGCCGGAGGATAATCCGTTTATGGCCGGCGCATTCCACGGACCGGGAGAAGGAGACGTCGTCCTGAACGTCGGCGTTTCGGGACCGGGCGTCATTCTCGCTGCCGCAAAAGAGTATAAAGGCAAACCTATAGACGAGCTCGCGGACGGCATAAAAAAAATGGCTTTCAAAGTCTCGCGCATGGGACAGCTCGTCGGAACGGAAGCGGCACGCCGTCTCGGCGTAGACTTCGGCATTCTCGACCTGTCTCTCGCACCGACACCCGCAGTCGGCGATTCGGTCGCGCGTATCCTTGAGGAATGCGGCATCGAAGGCGCGGGCGGACCGGGAACGACGGCCGCGCTTGCCATGCTCACCGATATGGTAAAGAAAGGCGGCGTTATGGCGAGCACAAAAGTAGGTGGTCTCTCCGGCGCGTTCATCCCCGTCTCGGAAGACGAAGGCATGATAAACGCCGTCAAGCAGCATTCAATCTGCCTCGAAAAACTGGAAGCAATGACGACAGTCTGCTCCGTCGGTCTCGACATGATTGCGATACCCGGCGACACGCCCGCAACGACCATCAGCGGCATTATGGCCGACGAACTTGCGATAGGTATGGTTAATAATAAAACGACGGCCGTCCGCCTTATCCCCGTTCCGGGAAAAAAGGAAGGCGACTGGGCCGAATTCGGCGGATTGCTCGGAGGAGCTCCGATCATGCCGGTTAATAAATTCGGCTGTGCTGATTTTATTAACCGCGGCGGACGTATTCCCGCTCCGATTCACAGCTTCAGAAATTAACAATGCGGCTCGTTCCCGTCGATGATTCGAACCGTCAGCAGGTTCTCGTTTTTATTGCCCTGCACGAATCATCGTGCGTAACGCTCGCTGAAAACGTCAGACGGAAGGCAGAAGATATTTTTGCAATCAGGGACGACGGCGGGAAACTGTCGGGCGTTATTGAGGCAAAGCACACGCTTCTCCACTGCCTGCCGGATGCCTGTAATCAGGATAAATCCGCACAGCTTAAACTGTTGCTTGCGGCCTTTCTTCACGACAGAAAAATAACATGCATAAACGGCGAAGAAAGCGGTTCCCTGTTCGTTATGCGGATTCTTGCGGAGGAAAACATACATCCCGCTGCAGTCAATCACTACGCGCTTATGACGCTGCCTCGGGAAAAACCGTTTTCCGCCATCGCACTGCCGCAGGGCTGGCATGTAGTCCGCTGTCACGACGAAGACGCGGATGCGCTTATGAACCTGCAGAGCGCGTATGAGAAAGAGGAAGTGCTTCCGCCGTGCAGAATGTTTATGGCCGCGGTCGTCAGGCAGAACCTTGAACACATTCTCCGCAGCGAATATGCGTTGGCATTACGCACGGACACAGGCGGTTTTGCCGCAAAGGCGAACACGAATGCAATCGGCATTAATTATGTGCAGATAGGCGGCGTGTATACCGCTCCGGAATACAGGGGACGCCGGTATGCTGCGCTGCTTGTTGGTACGCTCGTGCATAAGATACACAGCGTAAAAAAAAGGCCGGTCCTGTTTGTTAAAGATTCAAATGAGTCCGCAGGGAATCTGTATGCTTCGCTGGGATTCGAAAAAACGGGAAATTTTATAATTGCATATTTCTAAATATCTGCGTAAAATAGATTATTACATTCTTTAAAAACTGGAGGACACTAAAAATGTCTGGAGCACTGGTCGCGCGACTCGTCGCATTCGTCCTGTACCTTGCCTTTATGATTTACATCGGCCTGCGGTACATGAAAAACAACAATTCATCTGAAGATTTCTTCCTCGGAGGCCGTAAAATCGGTCCGTGGATGACTGCTCTGAGCGCGGAAGCATCCGATATGTCCGGATGGCTGCTCATGGGACTGCCGGGAGTTGCCTATCTTACAGGTCTCAAGGAAGCGTTCTGGACTGCCGTCGGACTTGAAATCGGTACGTACCTCAACTGGTTTCTCGTTGCGAAGCGCCTCCGCAGATACACCGAATCGTGCGGTAATTCGATCACTATTCCGGAATTCCTCACGAATCGTTTTAAAGACAAAACGCACACGATTTCCCTTATATCGGTTATCTTCATTCTGATTTTCTTCACAATTTATACGGCAAGCGGATTCGTCGCATGCGGTCAGCTTATCAATTCCGTGTTCGGTGTTCCGTATATTCCGGCTGTTCTTATCGGCATGGCCGTAATTCTTGCGTACACAATGGCCGGAGGTTTTCTTGCCGTATGTGCGACAGATTTTATTCAGGGAACGCTTATGTTCCTCGCATTAATCGTCACGACTGTCGTCATGATAGTCGTACTCGGCGGTCCGGCAGCAGCAAACGCAAAGGTCGCTTCGTTCGGGGCACAGTTCCTGAATCCGTTCGTCGACGACGGTGCGGGATTCGGCGCTATGGCAATCATCTCCGCACTCGGCTGGGGGCTCGGCTACTTCGGTATGCCGCATATTCTCGTACGCTTCATGGGCATTACGAGCGACAAAGATATTCCGCTCTCCCGCCGCATCGCAATGGCATGGGTAACGATAGCTTTCATCGGTGCGCTTATGATCGGCGCATTCGCAAAAGCGTACCTTAATCCGCCGCTTGCTGCAGGAGCACAGGAAACGGTCATCATCGAGACAATCAAGCAGATGTATCCGGCTTTCCTCGGAGGCATATTCCTCTGCGCCATTCTTGCGGCAGCCATGAGCACCGCTGATTCGCAGCTGCTCGTCGCAGCGTCAGCTTTCAGCGAGGATTTCGTTTCAACGATTCTCAAACGAAAGCTTTCCCAGAAACAGATGGTCGTCATCAGCCGTCTTACCGTTCTCGCAATCGCACTCATCGCATTCCTCATGTCGCTGAACGAACACAGTACGATTTTCACGCTTGTAAGCTATGCATGGGCCGGTTTCGGCGCGACATTCGGACCGCTCATTCTGCTCGCACTGTTCTGGAGAGGCGCCACAAACAAGGGCGCAATAGCCGGTATAATCGCAGGCGGCATCACGGTCATCGTATGGCACAATCTGCACGGCGGTATTTTCGGCATATACGAAATCATTCCGGGATTCATCATGTGTCTGCTCTTTGCCGTTATCTTCAGCATTGCAGACAAAAATAAAAACCCTGAAATGCTTGCGGAATTCGACGCATATAATGCGGCGCTGAAGCAGGCGTAATTTTAAAACTAAACGTCCCGACTGCAATACCTTTAGAGAACGACATACCCCGACGCAGAACGTCGAGGTATGTCGATTAGTGCGGATTAATAATTAATTTTACAGGCTACAGCAAGCTGCACAGCATCGGATGAAATCATTGCAGGAACTATCATAAAACTCACATCATCAGCATAGAGAGACCGCTTCAATTTTCTATTATATTCCTTTGCATAATTAAACGGACGGATTGTTTCTATTATTCTCCAGACGGATGCTGCTCCGACGGCGACGCTCATACCTATAATCCACGGAGCGGCTGTACGTATCTCGTCGTCTGTGAATTCATACGTGTTGTCGTATGTCCCGGAACCGAGATTGTCGTATAAAGCCGAACAAAGTCCTATATAACACGCAATCGTTGCGATATCGCATGTTGCGTCGATGACGGTAGATGCAACGGCAAATTTCGTGTCGCCCTGAACGTAAGAACCTACGCCGTATCCTATTCCAAGATTAAGGGCAAACGGCCACCATGGTTTTTCATTTTCGGAATAAACGGCGTCTTTCTGCTCATCCGTCAATGAAAGCGCAACCTGTCTGATAGCCGATTCATTAGTGAAAAGTCCCTCGTCTATAAGGTCGTTCACTTTTTGTACATTATTGTTTTCTGCAAAAACAATTCCGGTTAATAAAAAAGAGAAACATAAAGCTGCTGCAATTTTTTTCACTTCAACAAACCTCCGATATCTGATTTCTACCGGTATACATAAAATAAGATAAAAAAGCAAGCCGTTCATTTCCGATTACTTTGCAAACTTCCGCCGATTCGCTATACTATTTCCTATTATGGCAATTCTCCATTTTGAAAACGACTATCTTGAAGGCGCTCATCCGCTTATTCTGCAGCGCCTCATGCAGACAAATTTTGAAAAAACGCAGGGCTACGGCCTTGATGAATACAGTGATGCTGCAAAAGCGAAAATACGCACAGCATGCAGCCTCCCGAATGCGGACGTTTGGTTTCTTGAAGGCGGCACCCAGACGAACGCGACCGTTATAGACGGGCTGCTTCGTTCGTATCAGGGCGTAATAGCAGCGCAGACGGGACACATAAACGTACACGAGGCGGGCGCGATCGAGACGTCCGGCCACAAAGTAATCGCGCTGCCTCAGCGCGACGGTAAACTTACTGCAGAGGATCTTACGAAATACCTCGAATCGTTCGACGCCGACAGCAGCAGGGACCACGAAGTCGCGCCCGGCATGGTGTACATTTCGCACCCGACGGAATACGGCACATTGTACACAAAAGCAGAATTAACAAAACTGAGCAGCGTGTGCCGTTCCCGCTCCATCCCGCTGTATCTTGACGGAGCGCGTCTCGGATACGGTCTTGCTGCGGACGGTACCGACGTCACGCTCGAGACGATCGCGCAGCTCTGCGACGTATTCTACATCGGCGGGACAAAAGTCGGCGCGCTGTTCGGAGAAGCCGTGGTCGTGACAAAACCCGAACTGCTTCCTCATTTTTTCACTATTATAAAGCAGCACGGCGCACTCGCGGCGAAAGGGCGCATTCTCGGAATCCAGTTCGACACGCTGTTCACCGACAATCTGTACTTCAAAATATCCCGCGACGCAATCGACGCTGCGATGATTATTAAAAATGAGCTGCGGAAAAAGGGATATACTTTTTATCTCGATTCGCCGACAAACCAGCAGTTCATTATCATGGAAGACACGGAACTCGAACGGCTTGAAAAGACGGTCGGCTGCAGTATCTGGGAAAAATACGACGGTACGCACACCGTTATCAGACTTGCGACGAGCTGGGCTACGAAAAAAGAAGACGTGGAAGAGCTGCTGCGACAGTTCCGGCGGTGATTATTTCGCGAACGGCAGAACGCCCTTCGCCTGATATTCGCCCGCAAGAGCGCCGAACATCGCGTCGAACGTATACGCCGACCAGCTGTATCCCATGATGACTGAATCGGCCCAGTCGAAATCCAACGCGCTCACGGGCGACATTATAGAAAAAATAATAACGCGTTTTCCGCTTTCCTTCAGCATCCGTGCGATTTTTGCGGACTGCGTGTTCGCGACGCAGCAGATGACCGTATCGTAACCGGCAGCATTCGACAGAATGTTGTCGCTCATGTACTGCGTTTCGTTCGGTCCCGGTTCATACGTAAATTTAAAATCGCCGGTTTTTGAATACCGCCTTTTTCCTTCCGAAAAGAAACGCGGCATCGAACCGACAAAAAGCACGCGCCCCGCCTGCTCCGCAGTAAGCGGCAGAGTGCCGCTTTTATACACGGTGATGGAGCGGCACGCCTGTTCCAGAAAAAATTTCTGCCCGTCTTTATCGGGAATGGATTTTGCTATGCCCGCCGGATCAGGATACAGCGGAGCCGCGTTTTTGCTCCGGAAATACTCAAGTTTCGCCTTAACAACGCGGTATGCGGCGTCCTTCACGCGCGCGCGGAACGATTCGTCGGTTTTAACAAGCTGAAGGTTGTTCGTCCACAGCGATTCGTTCAGACGCGCAGTGGTTGAAGAAATAATAATATCGTTGCCTGCTTCTATGGCAAGCCTGAATGCGTTCGAAACGGAACCGGCATACTGAGTGTCTCCGTTCATCATCATGTCGTCCGTAATAATGAGTCCTTCGTAACCGAGTCTGCTGCGCAGCAGATCGGTAAGGAAATATTTCGACAGCGACGCAGGGGCACCGGAGGAATCTATCTGAGGAAAACTCAGATGCCCCGACATGATTGCCGGTATGTGCTGTCTGATAAGATACTCGAACGGCACAACTTCCCTGTTCATGAACGTCTTTTCGTCAATGTTAATCACCGGCAGTTTCACGTGCGAATCGCTGTCCGTGTCGCCGTGGCCCGGGAAATGCTTCGCAGTGGGAATAACGCCCGCAGCGACGCATCCCGCGGAAAACGCAGCGCCGAGCACCCCCGTGTCTTCAGGGTTGTCGCCGAACGAGCGCGGACCGATGATCGTAGAATTGTGATTCGTATACAAATCGACGGAAGGCGCAAAATTAATATTTATACCGAGCGCTTTTATCTCGCGGGAAATATAGTATCCGCTGTACCATGCGTCTGCCGGATATCCTGACGCACCTATTGCCATGTTGCCGGGTGTAATCGCCGTGCCGCCTTTTACATGGCGTATCCAGCCGCCCTCCTGATCAGTTGCGACAAAAAGCGGTATTTTGAATCTGTTATACGATGCGGCGCGCTGAAGCTCAGAAATCGATTTTGCAACAAGCGTAATATCGTCGGTATTCCAGCCGAAAACCTTCACGCTCCCGAGCCCTCTGTTCACCCACTGAAACAGCAGCTCATCGGGTTCCGCTCCTGCCCAGCCGAACATAAATATCTGAGAAAGGAGTTCATCATCAGTCATGCGGTCAACAAGCGTTTCCGCAAGCCGATCGGCCGGATAGTCGCTCCAGAACGTGACATTTGAAGGAAGCTCTTCGGAAAAAAGCGGAAGCGCCGTTAACGCAAATATGAAAATTAATTTTTTGAAGACTTTCACTTTGCGTCTCCGGCACCGGAAAGACTTCTTACATACATATCCGCCTCGTGTGCGGCTATTGCGCCGTCCGATACAGCGGTAATAATCTGACGGAATGATTTTGCACGCACGTCTCCGGCACAATACATTCCCGGAATACCGGTTTCCATTCTTTCGTTCGTTATGATGCAGCCCAGCGAATCTTTCGGAAGCGTGTCGACCAGTTCCGTCCGCGGATTCATGCCTATAAAAACGAATACGGCGTCAGCAGACAGCTCAGTCCGCGCACCTGTCTCCGTATCCTCTATAACGACAGACTCAACGCGGTCTTTACCGCGGATTTCTTTTACGACTGTATTATATCTGACCGTAATATTTTTATTATTCTGCACCCGCTCGGCGGTCGGTTTGTCGGCACGCAGCTGCGCACGCCGGTGAAGAAGCATCACATGATCCGACAATGTCGCAAGGTAAAGAGCCTCTATACAGGCAGAATCTCCGCCGCCGACAACGACAATATTCTTATCACGGAAAAACGGGCCGTCGCACACCGCGCAGTATGAGACTCCCGTTCCGGTAAATCTCTTTTCGCCCGGAACGTCGAGCGGACGGTGTTCCGCTCCCGTCGCAATGAGAAGCGCAGGAGCCGTATAATCAGTCTGTTTTGTACGGACACGAAACAGCTGCCCGATTTTATCTATGGAAAGAACCGCGGCCTGTACGATTTTTGCACCGAAAGATTCAGCCTGTTTCTGCATTACGGTTATAAATTCGTCTCCGCTTACCGGCGGATATACACCCGGATAATTCTCAAGCTGTGCAATCTGAAGCGCCTGACCGCCTGCTCCCGAAAGATCGAGCACAATCGTCTGCAACCCTGAACGCGCCGCATATTGTGCAGAAGCAAGGCCCGCCGCACCGGCGCCTGCAATGATGTAATCACATGAAACGTTTTCCATTATTTATTACTATATCAGTTTTTTTATCCACCGTCCATGAAAACTTACAGCGGCAAAAAAAAGCGGAACCGCACTGAGGCGCGTTCCGCAGTATATGTAAACGGACCGCGGCTTCGCCATGACCGGCCCGATAAAAAAACCGGAATATCACAAGACATTCCGGATAAAAGGCGTCGAGCGGAATTGAACCGCTGCATGAGGGTTTTGCAGACCCGTCCCTTACCACTTGGGTACGACGCCGTCTATGACTATATCAAAACCGGCGTGTTTTGTCCAGTGCTGAAACAGAGTTTGTGAAAACGGCGTTTACGGATGCCGTATCCTGATGTACTCCCGCGGCGAAAGGCCAGTCACTTCCCTGAAGACCTTACTGAAATACTTAGGATCTCCGTAACCTGTTTTTTTCCCTATTTCGCAGATCTTACAGTTGGAATCGAGCATCATTTTTTTTGCAATACCGATGCGGTATTCTTTTATATAAGTCGAAAAACTGATCCCCACTTCTTTTGTAAAAAGGTGACTCAGATAATCCGGCGTAATACCCGTTCTTTCGGCAATCTGTTCAAGCGATATGTCGCTGCTGTATGAAGCCGCTATATAATTGATTATCTTTCGGACGGTAAGAGAATATTCCCGACAGTTTTCATTTTCGCAGACTGCATACATATCTGCAAGACAATCCAGACAGTCAACCATTTCACCGGCAGTACAACAGTTTTTCAGCGCGTCAAATACGCGAAAATCCTGAATTCGTTCGTATGCATTGACGTTCAGTTCCTGATAACAGACGAGAATTGAAAACGCATATCCGGTACATGCTCTGATAATCCGGGGCGGCGTATACCGGCGGGTTTTAAGAAAATCGACAAACTGCCTGTTGATTTTCTTCAGTTCCACGGCAGCATTATTTTTTATCGCATAGAGTGCTTCAATGTCGAATTGCCGCGGTAAAGCAGAATTGTCCGGATGTATACTCTCCACAAGTCCGGGAGTAATAACCTTTTCGTTTCCGATCGACAATGCCCATGAATTCAGCGTTTTTATCCTGTCCTTCATACCGGAAAGTTCGTTTATATTTTCGATTTGAATCAGTGTAACCGTACAATCGTGGAATCCCGATTTAAAAACAGAATAGATGAGATTGTAATTCAGAATTTTTTCTATTTCCGCAAACGGTTTGTCCGTAGTAATAAACAGCGGCAGAAATCTATCGCCTTCCATGATCGAAATATAATAATCATGGAAATCATAATACTGACAAAACTGTACTACGACTTTTGTGAGCGCTTCAATGTTGTCGTTTTTCCCATAATATAGAGTGAGCAGATACCTGTTTCCGGTCAGCAGCGTTGCATTAAGATTTCTGAGCGCTTCCCGGGAAAACACAGCATCGTTTTGAAGAATACCGGAAAGAATCATGTCGCGTTTTATAGTGGTGTCCGCTCTGTGTGCATCTTTCAACTCGTTGAGCTTTACAAGATTCCTGATTACGTCTTTCAATTCTTCATATGAAATCGGTTTTAATAAATAATCCTGAACGCCGTATTGTATAGCCTGCTGAGCATACCGGAATTCGGCATATCCGCTCAGAATAACAAAAGCAGGCATGCCGGAGTTCATTTCAGGAGTCCGCCGAAGCTTTTCTATCATTTCGAGTCCGCTCATTTTCGGAAGTTCGATGTCGACGAATGCCAGATCCGGACGGTATTTTACGGTCATTTCATATCCTTCCTGTCCGTTTGCCGCTTTACCGCAGATTGCATGTTCAGGGCTGGTTTTAGTTATCAAGTCAGCAAGTCCTTCACGTGCATTGTATTCATCTTCAACTATCAGAATTTTCATCGAACGCCCCCTTTTCGCCGCTTCCTAGTTTCTGCGGGGGATGATGATTGTCACTTTCGTCCCCGTATTTTCTTCACTCGAAATCGTCATACCGGCTTTATCCCCATAATATATTTTGAGTCGCTCGTATACGTTTCTGATTCCTATTCCGTTTCCCTTATTTTCCGACAGAAGCCGAGCTACTTTTTCTTTTGGGATGCCGTTTCCGTTATCTTCTATAATAATACGTATGAAGCTGCCCTGAAAAATACCGATACGGACGGACAGCAGTCTTCCTGAATCAAATCCTTTAAAACCGTGGATGACGGCGTTTTCCACAATCGGTTGCAGCAGCAGTTTGTAAATCCTGCAGTTTAAAACTTCATCCTCGACGTCGAATTCCGATTTAAAGCAGTTATTGAATCTGACTTCATGCAGATACAGATATTTTTTGAGCCAATCGACTGCTTCGAAAACGGTTACTTCTTCATTCGGCATTCTGATGCTGTATCTTAATATCTGGGCAAGGTTGCTGATCATCTCGCTTACTTCATAATTTTCGCGTCTGATCGCCATCCAATTTATACAGTCGAGCGTATTATACAGAAAGTGCGGATTAATCTGCGCCACAATCGCGTTCAATTCGTCTTCCCGCCGCTTGTTTGAAATTTCGTAAATATATTCACTCTGTTTCTTCAGGTTGCTTATAAGCGTATTGATTCTCAGAATCATATCGTTGAATTCTCTGCTGATAAAAATCAATTCACGCTCGCCTCTCAATTTGATATGCGCGCTGAAATCTCCCTGTTTTACCTTTTGAATTTCCTCTACTATACCGTTGACTGATTTGGAAAATCTGTTTGAGAACAGGAAAATAAGGACAATACAAACGGTGATTATCAGCAGCGTCGTTCCCATTGTGATTTTCCACAACATCGTCGTTTCGTAAAACATGCTGTTTTTATCGATCAGATTCAGTATGCACCAGCCGGTATTGCTGATTGCAGCAGTGTCAACAATGACGCCGTCCTGTTTGTTGAGGGGAACGGCCGGCAGAATAGTATCGATATCGTAACCGGCCGCAGTTTTGCCGAGCATAGTGCCGATATACTTTTTGTTGCGGAACGATACGATGGTTCCTTCCCTGTCTACGATAAACGAGTACTCTCTGACATTTTGTTTTTTACCGTTCGTGATATTGCAGATATCCTGCAGCTGTTTTTCATTTATTGTCAGCATCAGAATTCCCAGATCTTCACCAGTCTTCACATTCCACGCCCGTATGCCGAGAGTATACAGATACTTTTCCTCATTATTATAATAATAACGCCTGGTATTCAGCAGCATAACGCGTCCGCTGTCGTGAACTGCTTCATAAACCTGTTCTTTTTCCGAAGTAGTCCACGAATCCCATACATAATTTTTTGCACTTAAACTTTTTTTATCGTAAAATACACTGTAGAATGATTTGTTAATAAAGGTAATGTCTGCTATCTCGTCGCGAATATCGGCATAGGAGGCCAGCAGATCCCGCAGCTTCAGGCTGCACGATTCTTTTTCAAAATCGTCTCCGTTGTTGACTCTCATTTCATTCTGGACAATAGTATCGTCGGTAACGATTCTGTACAGTATTTCGCGGTAATATTCAAGATCGGATTCTATATTGTTTTTTATGTACGAAAGATTGTTGCTGGCAAGCGTGTTGATTTTCTGTTCCAGATAATACCGGCTGAAATTGTAGAATACTTTCTGCATAATCAGAATCGGGAAAACCGAAATGATAATATAGATGAATATCATTTCGGTTTTGATGCTGTAATGATACCTGTTTCGAAAGTCGGGATGTCTTATAATTCTGTTCATCGTTTTTTCAGTATACCACAGACGGTTTGGAACCGTTAGTTTTTTCCGGTCTCCAAACTGCAGTTCTTCTGCTATTCTGACAGTTCCGTCAGAATACAGCAGTACCGTTCGCGTCTCTTACGAATATCGGTATTGTATCGAGCGGAGCACTGCATTCGATTATTTGCCCGCCGTCGTACACTGTTCCGGAGACATGATTTTTCCAGCGGACGTCCTTCGGAAGATAAACCGTTCGTTTCCGCATACCGGCATACAGTACAGGAGCGACGAGAACCGAAGGCCCGAACATATATTCGTCGGAAACCGTCCAGCAGATATTGTCTTCCGGAAAATCGTAAAACAGCGGCCGCATGATCGGTGTACCTTTTTCGTGTGCGTCTTTCATGCATTCTGTTAGATACGGTTTCATTCCTTCCCTGATGAGTATATATTTCCTGAATATATTATACGCTTCATCACCGTAACTCCAGATTTCGTTCGCGGCTCCGCTCGGGCATAATCCTCCTCCCTCCGTGCCGAGCGGAGCCGTATGCGGTTCCCGATCTCCGTGCATCCGCAGGACAGGACAGAATGTCCCGAACTGGAACCAGCGGATTATCAGTTCACGGAACGCCGGATCGTCGGGATTCCCGCCGTGGAATCCGCCGATGTCGGTCGTCCACCAGGGAATGCCGGCCATTCCCATATTAAGACCTGCGTAGAGCTGACGCCGGAGTACTTCAAACGAAGAATAAATATCGCCCGACCAGACCAGTGCGCCGAACCGCTGACTGCCTGCCCACGCACAGCGTACGAGATTGATGATATTCTGCTGTCCGTTTGCTTTCATTCCGTCAAAGAAAGTTTTTGCGTACATAAGCGGATATATATTGCCGACCTGCAGCACCGTTCCAAGGTGATACCGGTACAGGTCATAATCATACACAGAATATTCGGGTTCCGCTTCGTCGAGCCAGAATATCCGTATTCCCCGGTCGTAATAATTCTGCTTTATTTTTTTCCATACGAATTCGGACGCCATTGGATTCGTCGGATCGAAGAAGACCGTATCGCCGAGATAGTCCATCGTCGTACGTATGCCGCGGTCCGTGCGGACAAGATATCCTCTGTTCATCATTTCTTCGTAATTTTCGCAGGTCTTGTCGACAGTGGGCCATACAGATACCATCAGTTCAATTCCCATTTCCTTCAATTCTTTTATCATTCCGTCGGGATCGGGCCAGTATTTCGGATCGAATTTCCATTCGCCCTGCTTTGTCCAGTGAAAATAGTCTATTACAATAACGGAAAGCGGAATATGACGTTTTTTGTATTCCCTCGCTACAGTGAGCAGTTCTTCCCGGGTCTGATACCGGAGTTTGCACTGCCACAGTCCCATCGCATATTCCGGCATCATCGGAACCGTTCCGGTTACGGCTGCATAATGCTGCTCAATTTCGGCAGGAGTGTCTCCCGCAGTTATCCAGTAGTCGATCTGCGAGGAGGACAATGCGGTCCATTCCGTTATATTTTTTGCAAATACGACTTTTCCCACAGCAGGATTATTCCACAGGAACCCGTATCCGAGACTCGATACAAGAAACGGTACGCTCGCCTGAGAGTTCCGTTGAGCCAGTTCGAGAGAACAGTTTTTCAGGTTAAGAAACTCCTGCTGATACTGGCCCATTCCGAACAGCTTCTCTTCAGGATCGGATTCAAACCTGACCGTAATCCGGAAGCTGTTCCCTTCGATCGGTTTAAATTCCCGCGCCTCAAGTTCGAGTGCGCTGCAGTCGGTCAGCACGTTTCTGCGGTTCCGTACGAATTCTTCAAGTAATAATTTACCTGTCTGATTATAAAACGAAATCTTCCCTTCCGCCGTAACTTCTGCCGCAATTTTTCCGTTCACTATTCTGGCTGAACCTCCATCCGTCTCCGTAACGACAGCGGAAGATATTTTCGATGCAAGCAGTGCCCAGTTCGTTTCGTCCGTTTTCGCGGCAACGGTGGAACGGATTCTCAAACCGTCTCTTCCCCATGGTTCCAACCAAAGGGTTTCATGGTTATAATTCCAGACGAGTCTATTCCCTTCTGTTCTGAAAAATGAATACATATTTTCTCCTATAAACAAAAATCAAGCGGGAGCTGCTCTATTCCTCCTACATTGACCGGCCGTCACCCTTTTACCGCTCCCGTTGTCAGCCCTGAGACAATATACTTCTGCAGAAATACGAAAATTATGATGACGGGAATTGTTATAACCGTTCCGTATGCCATAATGCAGTTCCACCGGATACCGTATTTGCCGATAAAATTGTAAATTCCCGCCGTCATGGACCGCATATTTTCCGAGCTGACAAACGTAAGCGAATACGCAAGGTCTCCCCACGCGAACAGAAACGAAAAGACTGCGCACATTATGATGCCCGGAGTGGAGATCGGCAACATGATTTTCAGAAATGAGGTGAACGTGCTGCAGCCGTCTATCTTCGCGGAATCTTCCAGTTCCTTCGGCAGGCTCAGAAAATAAGTCCTGAGAATAAGAATGACGAACGGAATACCGATAGTCATATCGGCAAAAATCGGCGCAAAGTACGTGTCGATCATATTCAGTTTATTAAAAATAAGATACAGCGGCGTAAGAATGAGCGTCGCAGGAAGCATCTGCGTAACAAGAAACAGCATGATGAACGCTCTGCTTCCCTTCATTTTAAACCGTGCCAATCCGTACGCTCCCGGTATGGCCAGCACGCATGAAAGTATCATTGCGGATAATGCAATAATAATACTGTTAAGAAACGATCTGAAAATATTCGAACCGCCGGCTACCTGGCTCACGTATGCGTCAAGCGTCCAGTGCCGCGGCAGCAGCGTGGGTACTTTCGCAAAAATATCCGCATCAGTCTTGAATGAACAGGATATCATCCAGTAGATCGGAAAAAGCATGATTGCCGCTATAATAATGCTTACAATGCTGAGATTCAGTTCATTTTTTCTGTCTGATTCGTTCATTCCATCACCTCGTCTTTTCCTACAAGCCTTATATATATCAGACCGACCGCAAACAGCATCAAAAACAGGATGTTTGCTACTGCCGCTCCTTTGCTGAATGAATACTGGGAAAATGAAAGCCGATACGCATAAGTAGACATCAGTTCCGTTGCGTCGACCGGTCCGCCGCCGGTACTGACAAAAACCAGATCGAAAACTTTAAACGTATAAATAACACCGAGAATGACTACCGACAGCATGGAAGCTTTCATAAGCGGAAGAGTTATCCTGAAGAAACGCACAAACGCATTCGCTCCGTCGACGGCGGCCGCCTCGTAGTAAGAGTCGGGAATATTACTCAGGCCGGTTGTGAGCAATATCATATTAAACGGAATTCCGATCCATACGTTAATGCCGATAACACTCGGCATGGCCATGTTAAGCGACACAAGAAAATCGAGCGGTTTTGAAATAAGATGCAGATTCAGCAGAATTTCATTAACAATACCTCCGCCGGAACTGAGCATGAATTTTGAAAGCAGCGCCGTCACGGTGACGGGAACCATCCAGCTGATGAGCAGTATGCCTCGAATAGGTTTTGCAAGCCTGAAATTCTTACTGAACAACAGCGCAAGTGCAAATCCTATGACAAACTGCAATATGATGCTTCCGGCCGTAAAGACGATCGTGTTTATAATACTCGTCCTCATTGTCGGAATTTTGAAAAGATCGATATAATTCCGCAATCCGACGAATTTTTCACTGTGCTGACCGATTGTAATAACATCGGTATTGTTAAAACTCAGAACGAAATTATAGATGATCGGAAAACCGACAAGCGCCAGCATAAAAATAAGCGACGGAAGAATAAAATAATATCCTTCTCTGTTTTTTCTGCTAAAATAGTTTTTCACAATAGTACCGCCTTCCGGCTGCGGAAAAATTCCGCTGATTTTTCCGCAGTATTTTTTTTAACACTTTTTACTGCAAGGCAGCATCAATAGTTTTCTGAGCTTCATCTGCTGCTTCTTTTGGTGATCTCTGATTGAGCATTACCTGCTGTTCCGCCGTGTATAAGGCGGCCGATATTTTCGGCCACTGAGCGCTCGGTCCGCGGGGTGTCGCATAATCGAGAATAGTGACGAACGGTTTCAAAAGCGGATCCTCCAGCGTTTTATCCTGTGAGGCAAGACTCTTCAGGCACGGAATGTATCCCATGTCGTCTATATAAAGGAGCGAATTATTCACCGTAAATTTGAGAAATTCCCAGGCTTCAGCTTCGTGATGTCCCTTGATGATACCCATATTTTCTCCACCGGTAACCGACGCGTATTTTAAATCCCGGGGAATTTCAATAATTCCGAAATTCATCTGCGGCGCATCCGTTTTAACGGTTTCGATGTTCCACGGACCGTTGAGCATCATGGCAGCTTTCCCTGTTGCAAATTGCTTTTCCGCGTCTGCCTGAGTCCAGTTAATCGCTTCCTTGCTGATATATCCTTTTTTCACATATTCCTGCAGCAGTGCAAACGATTTGATTCCTTCCGAACTGTTTATTTTGTCGTAGGCGGCACCGGTTGAATAGAGCCACGGCATAAACTGAAAAGACCCCTCATCGTTTTTGATTGCCGAAATTGCAAGACCGTATACACCGTTTTTACTCAGTTTTTCACACACAGCGGTCATTTCGTTCCATGTAGTCGGCGGATTCGTGATGCCGGCAGCTTTGAACATATCCTTGTTATAAAAAAAAGCAAGATCGTTGGCTCCGAACGGAACGCCGTAATATTTATCTCCTGATTTGCAGGAAAGCAGCGGCCCCGCATAAAAGTCGCCGACCTTCGAGCCGAAATCTCTGTTAAAATTGTCCGTAACATCGGCGAACAGTCCCATCGAAATACGGGACGCATAGTCGCAGCCGTCGATAAGAACGATGTCGGGCAGCTTGTTTGAAATGAGACCTATAGAAAGCTGCTTGTCCATTTCGTCGCGCGGAGTAAAAACTGCATCGATTTCGATATCGTTCCGGGATGCATTGAACGCCGTTATCAGCGCCTTAACGCCGCGCTGGGAATTAACGCCCTCGAAATAATCCCACATCGTCAGCGTTACCTTTGATTTTGTCTCTTCCGATTCGCCGGTAGTCTTCTTTTTTGAAGAGCATCCTGTTGCAGCAAGAGTGAACATAGCTGCAGCCAGCAGACATACAGTAATTCTACTGATTTTCATTTTTTCCTCCTGTCATTCATTGGTAATTCGAATTATAAAACAGGAAGGTACAAAAACAATCGTACAAATATGATAAAGGTAGAAAAAGCTGACATGAATTTCGAATTTTGATATACTTTCCTGACACAACTGACCCGGAAGATATGTTCCGACGGGAAGGAGCACGAACATGTCTGATATGCGGCGCATCGTTGAGGAATTCCTCGGCAAACGCATTCTTTCCAAAGCCGATTTTATCACGCTTATAGACAACCGCGATGCACTGATTCCGCAGAAAGCACCGCTGGCTGCAGGTACGTCGACCGCACGCACCATGCTTAAATCGCGTGCCGCGGCAACGAGTCGCAGTATATTCGGCGACAGGATATACACGCGCGGCATTATCGAATTCACGAACTACTGTAAAAACGACTGCCTTTACTGCGGCATCCGCAGCGGCAACGCGCGGGCCGACCGCTATCGTCTTTCAAAGGACGAAATACTCGCCTGCTGCCGGACAGGCTACGGTCTGGGTTTCCGTACGTTCGTTCTGCAGGGAGGAGAAGATCCGTACTACACCGACGGCATGATCGCCGGCATTGTGCGCGAAATAAAAACAGTTTTCCCGGACTGCGCCGTGACGCTTTCCGTCGGCGAAAAGGAATACGACACGTACAAACTGTGGCGGGAAGCCGGAGCGGACAGATATCTGCTCCGGCACGAAACGGCGGACGACGAGCATTACCGGAAACTGCATCCCGCCAGCATGTCGCTCGAACACCGCAAGGAATGCCTGCGCAGCCTCAAAGCGCTCGGCTATCAGACAGGAGCGGGCTTCATGGTCGGTTCCCCGTACCAAACGACGGAGAACATTGCCGACGATCTGCTCTACCTCGCCGACCTTAATCCCCAGATGATAGGCATCGGTCCGTTCATTCACCACGACCAGACGCCGTTTGCGCGAGAAAAGGACGGCAGCGTCGAACTTACGCTGTTTCTCCTTTCGGTCCTGCGCATTATGTTTCCGAAGGTACTGCTGCCGGCAACGACGGCACTCGGCACGCTGTCGCCGGACGGACGCGAACAGGGCGTTCTCTGCGGCGCGAACGTCATCATGCCGAATCTTTCGCCGCTCGAGGACCGCAGAAAATACATGCTGTATAATAATAAAATATGCACCGGGGAAGAGGCCGCGGAATGCCGCGCATGTCTGGACAGACGCATGAAATCAATCGGGTATTCCCTGACCGTATCGAGAGGAGATTATTAAATTATAATTATCCGTTTTACGGGTGGTTATGATCGTGAAAATGCTGCGCTTCGTATTTTCACCGGCGCACGAGCCATAAAAAAACAGACCGCCCTGTTTTAAGGGCGGTCTGTTGAAGACTGTTATATACCTGTATTATTTATACAGTTCGACAAGTTTCTGCAGATGCTCGTAGCGGGCCTTTGCAGTATCTTCGTTTCTCTTGAAGAGAACATTTGCGCGCTCCGGGAACTTTACCTTGAGTGCCGAATAACGGGTTTCGTTGTTCAGGAAGTTCTGGTATGTTCCGTCGCCCGGCTGTGAAGTCAGAGTGAACGGATTCTGTCCCTGCGCCTTAAGCGCCGGATTGAACGAGAAGAGGTTCCAGTAGCCTGATTTGACCGCCGCTTTCATCTCGTCCTGGCAGTGGTTCATACCGCCTTTGACGCCGTGAAGTTCGCACGGTGCGTATCCGATGATGAGAGACGGACCGTTGTATGCTTCAGCTTCCTGAATCACTTTGAGCGTCTGTGCAGGATTAGCGCCGAGGGCAATCTGAGCTACGTACACATAGCCGTAACTCATTGCAATTTCAGCAAGAGATTTCTTGCCGATTTCCTTGCCGGCTGCCGCAAACTGGCAGATTTCACCGATGTTGGAAGACTTGGAGGCCTGTCCGCCTGTATTCGAGTACATTTCCGTATCGAACACCATAACGTTGACGTTCTCGCCGGAAGCGAGCACGTGGTCGAGACCGCCGAAGCCGATATCGTATGCCCAGCCGTCGCCGCCGAAAATCCAGACCGACTTCTTCTGGAGGTAGTCTTTCTTTTCGAGAATGGAGGAAATCACAGGACTCTTCGGAGCTTTCGAAAGCTCGTCGATAAGCGCTTTTGTCGGTTCGGCATTGGCATTTGTGTTGTCCTTCGTCTCAACAAACTTGGCGATTGCAGCTTTCAGCGTCGCGCCTGTTGCGGTATCCGCAGAGAGCGTATTGAGCTGTTCTATAAGATTGTCGCGGATGTATTTCTGTCCTTTCCACATACCGAAGCCGTGCTCCGCGTTGTCCTCGAACAGAGAGTTTGACCACGCCGGACCTTTCTTAGAATCCCTGTTTGCCGTATACGGACACGTAGCCGCCGGACCGCCCCAGATTGAAGAACAACCGGTCGCATTCGAAATATACATATGTTCGCCGAACAGCTGCGTAACGAGACGGCCGTATGAGGTCTCAGCGCATCCTGCGCATGAACCGGAGAACTCAAGCAGCGGCTGCTGCAGCTGTGAAGCCATAATTCCCGGCAGCTGACTCGTTTCCGGTTTTTTGGTCACGTTTGCAACGAGGTAATCGAATACCGGCTGCATATGCTCCTGAGATTCGCGCTCGACCATGGAAATGGCCTTCGTCGGGCAGACGGTAATACACTCGCCGCAGCCCATACAATCAAGCGGAGTAACGCTTATCGTAAATTTGTAGGAAGCAATCTTCGGGTTCTTCGCAGGCGCGAGCTTGATGTCTTTGGGAGCCGCGGTTGCTTCCGCTTCGGAAAGCAGGAACGGTCTGATTGTGGCGTGAGAGCAGACGAACGAGCAGTTGCAGCACTGGATGCACTTCGACGCATCCCATTCCGGAACCATGACCGCAGTTCCGCGTTTCTCGTACGCAGACGCGCCGAGTTCGAACTGACCGTCGGCATACTCGCTGAATGCGGAAACAGGCAGGCTGTCGCCGTCCATAAGAGCAATCGGATCCATAAGATTTCTGACCATTTTGACGGTTTTCGGCAGTCCCTTGAGCGCGGTCTTCGCCGGATCAGCCTTCGGTTCTTTCCATGAATCGGGAACCTTCACTTCGTGCAGTGCGTTGACGCCTTCGTCGATGGCTTTGCAGTTCATATCGACAACGTCCTGACCTTTCTTCGCGAACTTGGCAGTAACCTTTTCCTTCATGTATTTAACTGCCTGATCAATCGGAAGAACGTTCGCAAGCTTGAAGAATGCCGACTGAAGAACGGTGCTCGTACGTTTGCCGAGACCGATTTTCATGGCGATGTCGACTGCGTCCACCGTGTAAACTTTTATTTTGTTGTCGTAGATGTATTTCTTTGCGGCTGCAGGCAGGTGTTTGTCGAGTTCCTCGTCGTTCCACTGGCAGTTGATAAGGAACGTTCCGCCCTTCTTGACGTCCTGAACCATCTTATATCCTTTCTCGATATACGACTGGTTGTGACATGCGACCAAATCAGCCTGATTGATGTAATACGGACTTCTGATCGGTTTGTCGCCGAAGCGCAGGTGGGAAATTGTTATACCGCCCGTCTTCTTGGAGTCATACTGGAAATATGCCTGAATGTATTTGTCCGTGTGATCGCCGATGATTTTCGTCGAATCCTTGTTCGCACCGACAGTACCGTCGCCGCCGATACCCCAGAATTTGCACTCGACCGTACCTTTTGCGGACGTAATCGGAGCCGGTTTGACTTCCGGCAGGCTCAGGTTCGTAACGTCGTCGACAATGCCGATTGTAAAGCGGGACTTCGACTTAGCCTTCTTGAGCTCTTTGTAAACTGCGAAAATGCTTGAAGGCGGTGTGTCCTTTGAACCGAGGCCGTAGCGTCCGCCGGAAAGAATCACGTCGTCGCGTCCGGCCTCGCGGAGCGTTGTCGCCACATCAAGATAGAGCGGCTCTCCGAGCGAGCCCGGTTCCTTCGTGCGGTCGAGAACGGCAACTTTCGTCGCTGTTTTCGGAAGCGCTTTGAGGAACGCTTTCGCATACCACGGGCGGTACAGACGTACTTTGAGAAGACCGACCTTCTCTCCCTTCGCCTTGAGGTAGTCGATGACTTCCTCAATAACGTCGCAGACGGAACCCATCGCGACGATGACGCGGTCAGCATCCTTCGGGCCGTAGTAGTTGAAGAGATCGTACTTCGTTCCGAGCTTCTCGTTGACCATCTGCATGTATTTCTCAACTACGGCCGGAAGTTCATCGTAGACCGTGTTGCATGCTTCGCGGTGCTGGAAGAAAACGTCTCCGTTCTCGTGAGAACCGCGCATTGCCGGATGTTCCGGGTTAAGAGCGTGATCGCGGAAAGCTTTGACTGCCTTCGTGTTGATCATTCCCTTGAAATCCCTGTAATCCCACTTCTCAATTTTCTGGATTTCATGCGACGTGCGGAATCCGTCGAAAAAGTTAAGGAACGGAACTTTACCTTCAATAGCCGCAAGATGGGCCACCGGTGCAAGATCCATTATTTCCTGCGGATTCGTTTCGCAGAGCATTGCAAAACCTGTCTGACGGCAGGCATATACGTCGCTGTGATCGCCGAAAATATTCAGCGACTGTGTTGCAACTGTACGGGCAGAAACATGGAATACGGCAGGGAGCTGCTCGGCAGCAATCTTGTACATATTCGGAATCATGAGAAGAAGGCCCTGTGATGCGGTAAACGTCGTCGTGAGCGCACCCGCTGCAAGAGAACCGTGGACGGTTCCCGCAGCACCCGCTTCCGACTGCATTTCAATAACCTCGGTTTTTGTTCCGAAAATATTTTTCTGACCTGCTGCAGACCACTGGTCTACGACGTCAGCCATTGGTGATGATGGAGTAATAGGATAAATGCCTGCAACTTCTGTAAACGCATATGCTACATAGGCCGCGGCCGTATTACCATCCATCGACTGCTTTTCTCTGGACATTTAACATGCCTCCTGTGAATAATTAATAGTCCTAACTACGGATTATCTATGAATTACTTTTTCAGAAAATTCTGCCTTAATTCTACACTGTCTAAATCGATTTTACAAGTAGCAGAAATCCTCAGATAATAAAACCGTTGACGATTTTTTCCATCCGTCCGACAGTTTCCTTATTGTCCGCAGCCGAACTGTCCACTTTGGAAACGGCATCCTGAAGATTCGCAGCCGCAAAAATACTGTCGGAAACGGCGGATACAGTCGTACGGGACGCTTTCACGACGTTCTGCATAAAATCACGCACACTTTCCGCGTTTACGCTCTCTTTTTCGGCCAAATCCTTTATTGCCTCAATGGCACCCACAACTTCGCCCGTCGATTTCATCGTTTCTTCTGCGCCGGTCCGCTGCTCTTCCATCGCGTTCGATATAGTACGCACAAGCTCGCCGTTCTCCGTAACCCTGCCGGAGATATCCCTGAAGGACGCTCCGGCCGAACCGATTGCCTCCGCACCCGCGTCTATCTTGCCGATCATATCCTTTATATACTGCTGGATTTCATGAGTACTTTTTGCGGAAGACGTAGCCAGAGAGCGTACTTCATCGGCAACGACCGCAAAACCGCGCCCGAATTCACCGGCATGAGCCGCCTCGATGGCGGCATTCATGGCGAGCAGATTAGTCTGCGCCGCAACCTGCTGAATCACATGCACCATCTCCTGAACCTGCGTGGAAGATTTCTGTATCTCGTTCATGCTCGTCACCGCGCGCGATACGGCTTCGTTTCCCTGCCCGCTCGTGGCGGAAAGAGCTTCGGAAACGCCCGCAGCCTTGTGCGCCATTTCCGCGACTGACGCAATGTTCGCCGACATTTCGGAAATCGAGGCGGAAGTCTGCTGAATCGCCGACGCCTGCTCAAGAACATGCTTTTTTACCGTTTCAGCATCGGACACAAGATTTTTTATGTTTTCGTCGGCGTGGGATATGAGTTTTTCCTGCTCAGAACTCATGTCGTTTATATTGTTGAACGACGCGGTCATATCGTCGATTGCGGAGGAAGCTTCCGTAACCGCCGACGAAATAGTTTCCGCGGAACCTGCGACAGCAGACGTATCGCTCTTTATTCCTGAAACAATCGAAGCAAACTGATTCATAAGCCTGTTGATCGACGCAGTGAGCATGCCGAAATCATCTATCATCGTTATGTTGATCCGGGACCGCAGATCACCTTTCTTCGCTATGTCGTCGACAAGGCCGGCCGTTTCGCTGATTCGTCCGCGGAGACCTTTAAAAACATACCGAACGGGAAGTATGCAGAATGCCGCGGACAATACGGCCGCAAGCGTGCCTTTCTTCAGAAACAGCGGAACGAGCGCCGTCCCGGGGACCGCCCCTTTGTCGATCGCAAAAAAAATACCGTACGGCACAGTGAGCATGTTAATCGCCATAAAATACAGCACACCGAAGAAAACGACAGCCAGCACGGCAGTAACGTCAGAGCCGCGCTGCTTTTTGTGCTCGTCGAGAGATTGAACCTTCAGCATACCGCGCATAGGCGCAAGTTTTATGTTGATGCCGTAAATCGTCGTAATCGCAGAGATATATCCGAAACCGAACGCCTGACCGACAACGAGAAGGACGCGCGACAATGAGAATTCCGTTCCGTCCCTGATAAGTCCCAGAATAACCATTGCAATCTGGCCGAAAACGAAACCGATGAGATTGGCCGCAACGGTGAGTATCGTAAGGCGTTTATAACACCAGAGCGACGCTGAAATTTCTTCAGGAGAAGCGTCAGGCCCGCCCGATTTGACCCGTTTTATCACTTTGTCAAAAGGACGCGTAATTTTATACACGATGCAGCTCACAACAACCGCAAGCGCCGCAGTCAGCAGCAGTGCTGATACGAGCGCCGATCCAAAAAGAGTCGTCATATCGTCATATATAAACTTAAGCGCAAAAAATCTGAGAAAAAAAACGCTTATGAACGATACGGGAATAAAAAGCGACAGATAGCCGGCAAAAATCGACATGTAAACCTCTGTATTATAGATATATCATGATTCCCCGCACTTTGCCAGAGACCGCCGATTAAATCCTGATTAAATATATGGAGAATTACCTCCGGAGTTTTTTTAAAATTGAATTTCGCCGTTCCGGAGAATCATCTTTGTTGAACCGTCTTCACAGGTAAGCACGATTGTCGGATCACGCACCACCCCGTCAAGATGGATAAGTGACGGTGCGTCGTTGTCGTAATTCTCGCCGATTGCAAAATGGCATGTACGGAACGCTTTTTCATCCTCAAGCATGTTGCCCGTTATGACGGCGGCAGGATTCAGTCCGATGCCCAGTTCGCCGATATTGCGCGCATTGCGGCGGTACACAAGTCCCATGCCGTCCGGCAGTCTGCCTTCTTTTTCCATGGCGACGGCTTTTGTTTCTGCTTCAAGTATTGTTTTTTTGAGCCGCCGGGCTTCGTCGCCGCCGGTAATTTCCGTAACAAAACCTGCGGAAACCTGCACGGTAATCGGCGTCTCGAGCAGGGCGTCGCCGTCGCCGAACGTCATTGAGCCGTCGAACACTATCGTGCCTGCACTTCCCGCAGGAAGAACAGCGCCCGTGCTGCCGGTACTTTTTTCGGGAGGCACATTTTTTTTCACGTTTCTGCGTGTAATCCTGTCCAAGAGATTTTCGGCTTCAGCAAACGGTTCCTGTCTGTTGCCTGTTCCCACGACGGGACTTATAAAAACTTCACCCGATGGAATATTTCCTCCCGTACCGGGCTTCGAAAAATCACCGTCGTCGTTGAGCGCTTTTCGTCCTTTCACCGGAACAACAACATCAGTTCCGCCGGGAGCCGTAACGTGGACAGTAACCGCGTTTTCATACAACTGTTCGAGCGCTCTGCAGCGGCGTGCAAGTTCGTCATAATCAATCTGTACGGTACGTTCATACATGGACTGCGTAATGCCCGGCGTCCAGACCGCGCGCATAGTCTTTTTCCCGTACAGCAGATAGTCGAAAATATGATCGTACTCGACATTCCGTTCATCCTTGTACGGATGCGCGGCGCCGTGCGGATCTTTGCCGAGCTTTACTGCGGAAACAGAGAAACATACGTCCGGCGCCGCTGCAATTGCCGCAAGAATTTCCGGCGCTGCATTGTCCAATGATTTTTTCGCCGGCTGAAACATGAGTACCGGCTGCGCGCCGGCATCACGTGCAGCTTCAAACAAATCCTGCGCAACGACATTCGTTTCAGGATTCGCGATGATGAGGACGCGTTCGTCTTTTTTAACGCGGCACACATCGCTGATCATCGTCTGCGCAGGCGTAACTTCCTTTTTCATTATTGCCTCTCACTTGTCTGTATATAAAATATACATACGGAAAAGCTAAGAAGCAATATCAGGAAAGAGGATGATTACTGCTGCTGTGCTTTTTTGCAGCTGAAAATCACGAATTCCGGCGTTCCGTTCTTCCCGTTTCTGACGGAGCCGCCGCATATCACTTTTTGTCCGTCGAGTCTGCGGAGGTCTTTAAGTGTCGGAATCTGCACGGGAGGCTTGTTTCCCGTTCCCTGTCCGCCGTCGGGCGGATTGCCCGGCATTCCGGCATTAACCTGATTGTCGGAACTGCCGCCCGGTCCGCCGGGACCTTTGCCCTGCTTTCCGTCGGGAGGTTCAGGAAGTACGACTTTATACGATTTGCCGTCGATTGACAGGTACACGTCCCTTTCTTTTCCTTTCACGGACAGAAATCCTGTGTACGTCTTCGTCTGCATACCGCCGGGGCCCTGTCCCTGTCCGCCCTTTTTCTGCACAGGTGTTCCGTTCATGTCAGGACCGCCGCGCATGTCATTCCGCTGTACGGAAACAGGCTTGTGTTCCGCCGTATACGGTGCAAGTGTTCCGCCGTCGGCCAGCGTAACCGTCTTCCCGGCAAGAGCACTGTTATCAGTATTTGTAACATCGTAGTAAATCGTGTGTCCGTTCGATTTGATGTTTGCAAACGAAACGTCCGTATCTTTGAGAGTCGAAAGATACGAATTGCCCGTCACGTTCCAGACTGCCGATTTTTCAAGCGTAACTGATACGGAGCCGTCTTTCGTACTGTTCACGGCACCGGTATAAACCGCATTGGCCGCGAGTACGAAATCCATACTGCTTATGCCGTCGCACAGAATATTGCCGGAAAGCGTCTGATCGTGCGCCGTAAGCAGAAACGTTCCTCCGTTGCTTCCCTGACGGCCCCAGCCGCGCTGTCCGTCGTTGCCGGAAACCTGCACGAGCGTTCCCGACTGATACGACAGCGTGCATCCGCTCAGCTCCGCCTTTGCGTTTGTGTTCGTGATGTAAAAAAACGGACCGTCCGACGTGGACGTAAGTTTTGAATTCTTCGCCGTGAACACCGCCGTTCCCGTTCCGGCGTCGCCGGAAAAACTCTGATACAGCATAATGCCGTGCGTTCCGGCTCCGGTAAGATCGCAGCCGTCAAGCGTAATTGAATTTTTCCCTTCAACCGCGGCTATCTCCGCGCCCGATGCGTTTCCGGTAAGTCCGGTTGCCGTAATATTTCCCGTCGAATAAATATTCGGCGAGCCGTCTCCCGCGGTAGAAACTTTTCCGCCGGTTACCGTTATGGTGCCTTCGCCGCGGTCGGTCGCAATCGCGGCGCTGTGTGCGCCTTCCGTCGTAATTTCGACATCGGAGGCATTGATTGTGCCGTCATATGTCGCATCAAGTCCGCGCGACGAGTTTCCCTTCGTGTATATTTTCAGTCCCGTCACAGTTATAAGAGAGCTGCCGCCTGACGCAAACACGGCGTTCGCACCTTCCGCATCAGAAGTTATCTGCACATTCCCGAGCGTCATCCGACCTCCCGACGAGGCGAGAGCGACTGCGTTCATGCCGGTAAAATTGCTCTGATTCGCATCCGGTGAATCACCTGTTTTTAAAAGTACAACGCCGGAAAGCACGAGTTGCCCACCGTTCAGCACGAGTACGACGTTCTGTCCGCGCTTTACTGATTTCAGCGTCTTATCCTTTACCAGTACCGATTTGCCGTCGACAGTCAGTTCGCCCGTAAGGACCACTGTCGCATTCTGATCCGGTCCGGGGCCGGGTTCTGCGCCGGGACCATTGTTCTCTTCCGGCATCTCAGTCACTGTACCGCCGTTCGGCATTGTATCTTTCGTTCCATGCGCAAATGCGCTTAACGGAACGACGAGCGACGCAGCAAAAACGAAAATTACTGCGCTGTATTTCTTTGTCATAACATACCTCCGTATTCATATACACAAACAATACCGGCGCAATCCTGTTGGTTTCATACATCCGGCATAATCTTTTGTTATGAGAAACAGTCTTAAACAAAACGTTCGGCGAATATACACGGAGTCTCCAGCCGGGATAAAAAATCTGCGGGGCCCAGCGACGGCAAAAAAGGCAGGGACCTCCCTCGCTTCCCGCGCCACGGTCGCTTGGCTCGAACCCCGCCTTTTTTGCCTGCGTCCCGCAGATTTTTTATCCCTCCCGCTGCGTCTGAAATATTCACCGGCGTTTGTAAACCGGGAACAAAGGTGTCACTATTTTCGCCCCGTAAATGCCGGTAAATATTTCAGACGTAACGATTTACAGGAATAAATACTTACTCAGCTTATACAGAAAAACGGGTAGCGGAGCGAAAAATCATCCACGTGCGACTCTCGCCTATTCTGGCAAGCCGGAACACGTGGATGATTTTTCGCGCAAGCGGACCGTTTTTCTGTATAAGGTAACGAAATGTAATCTTTTCTGATAAGCGAAATCGTCCCGTGTATATTTACCGTACCTTTTCATTAGCGGTATAATCGCAGTATGAACATCTGTCTTTTTACTCAGGATGAAATTAATAAACCGCTTTCGGTACACGACAGGCGGGGCGAACATATTGTTAAAATTCTTCACAAAAAAACAGGGGATACTTTTTCTGCCGGAATCATCGGAGGAATGGCCGGAACTGCAACTATAACAGGAATTACCGGAGAAACGTCTTCCGGCGGAGGAACTGTTTCGTTTTCTTTCAAACCGGAGACCGACGGAAAACCGCTTTATCCGCTTACGCTCATCATCGGTTTTCCGCGGCCCATCCAGCTGAAGCGGCTTCTCCGCGACGTCGCGGGGCTCGGTGTCTGCGCGGTGCATCTGACGGGAACGGAGCTCGGTGAAAAATCGTACATGCAGTCGTCGCTTGTCGAACGAGGGGCTGCGTATCAGATGCTGCTAGACGGAACTGTGCAGGCTGCGGGCACGCACGTTCCCGAACTGTTTCTGCACAGGACGCTCCCGGAATGCATGGACGCGGTGCACGCGGACGGAGCTGTAAAAATCGTGCTGGACAACGTGCGCGCGTCGTGTGCTCTCACCGGTTTTCTCTCCGCGCATCCCGTAAAAGACACAGGACATTCCGGCGTATCAGTTACGGCGGCAATCGGCAGCGAACGCGGCTGGACCGACAACGAGCGCGCGATGCTCGAGGCTGCCGGTTATACGCGCTGTTCGATGGGACAGCGCGTTCTCCGGACCGAAACGGCGGCGGCTGTCGCGGCAGCAGTTATTCTTGCAGCAATGGGCAAGCTGGACAATTAATAATTCATAATAAAGGCCGTTCGGTGAGTAAAGTTTACCGAACGGCCTTTATTAAAATCAGTTCATTTTATCAGTCAGTCGATGACGTCCATGCGTTCGACGTTCTTATCGTAATCCACGCCTGCTACGTCGAATCCGTTCGTCGCAAGAAAATCGTGTCTGTAACCGTCAAGGTCGCAGTACGCTGCAAGATTGTCCTGCGTTATTGTCTCCATGCGCCCGGTGCATATTCTCTGAACTTCAGGATCCATCTCGAGGTCGTCGATGCGGATACGGTGCCCGCTGTCCGTCGGAACAGGACCGGCTGAACTGCCGGCACCCGTGTACAGACGCTCTGCAAACAGCCGTTCCATCTGTTCGATGCATCCCTCGTGCGTTCCCTTTTCTTTCATCACCTTGAAAAGAATCGAAAGATACAGCGAAATGACCGGAATAACCGCGCTTGAGCGTGTGACAAGTCCCTTATTCACTGAAACATACGCGGCGCCGCCGACGGAAGCTTTCATCTGTCCGTCCAGGTCACGGGCTGTCTGCTCAAGGTCTTTCTTCGCCATACCGATTGTACCGTCGCGGTAAATCTGGTGAGTCTGTTCCGGCCCGATGTAGGAGTACGCAACCGTGCGGCAGCCCTCCGCAAGAACGCCGGCTTCCGTAAGCTGTTTGATCCAGCGGCGCCAGTCTTCTCCGCCCATGACTTTTATTGTGCCTGCAATTTCTTCTTCCGTTGCGGGCTCCGCGGAAGATTCTTTGAGCGTCTCCGTCATAATGTCGATGCTCTTTCCGCTGTACGTCTTTCCCTGCGGTTTAAGGACCGATTTGTACAGCACTTTCGTGTCGGGGTCAGTGCGTACGGGACTTGCAAGACTGTAAATAATAAGATCGAACCTGCGTCCGAGTTTCTTTACTTCATCAATAACCTGCGCGCGGGTTTCATCGGCATATGCGTCCGCATTGATCGTAACCGAAACGAGGCCGTCTTTCTTTGCCGCACGGTCGAACGCCATATTGTTGTACCAGCCGGGCGTGCCGCCTTTCGTCTCGGTCGGCTCCTTCTCGAACGAAACGCCGATTGTGTCGGCCCCGTACTCAAACGCCGCGGAAATGCGGCTCGCAAGTCCGTATCCCGTCGAACAGCCGAGCACGAGCACCGTCTTCGGTCCCTTTCCGCCTTCTTTTACCGACTTCGTACCGCGTTTTTCCTTCTGCGCTTTCACGTACGCAATCTGATTGTCCGTTTCTCTGGCACATCCGACCGGATGCGAGTTAATACAGATACTGCTTCTTACCATCGGTTTAATAATCATTTTGTTTCTCCAAATAAAAAATAATAGCTATTCGTTATACCGTTTTATGACGACGCATCCGTTGTGGCCGCCGAATCCCAGCGACGCGCTTGCGGCAACGTCGATTCTGCCTTCGACACCTTTGTTCGGAACATAGTCGAGATCGCAGCCGTGCTCAAGATCGGGGTTGTCGAGGTTGATTGTCGGAGGAAAGAAATTCTCGTCTACGGCTTTGACGCAGAAGAGCGCCTCAACGACGCCGGCCGCACCTATCATGTGTCCCGTCATACTTTTTGTCGACGATATTTTCATCCTGTACGCGTGATCGCCGAACGCACGTTTTATCATCTTTGTTTCGGCTTCGTCGTTTGCGGGCGTCGACGTTCCGTGCGCGTTGTAATACTGCACGTCATCCGGTTTCACGCCCGCATCCTGAAGCGCGCGCGTAATGCAGAGCGCACCGCCCGAACCGTCGGGAGTCGGCGCCGTAATATGATACGCATCGCTCGAAGCGCCGTACCCGGCAAGCTCGGCGTAAATGTGCGCACCGCGTTTTTTCGCGTGTTCAAGCTCTTCCAGCATAAGAACGGCCGAACCTTCCGCCATGACGAAACCGTTGCGGTCCTTATCGAACGGGCGGCTCGCTTTCTGCGGACAGTCGTTGAACGTCGGTACCAGAGCCTGCAGCACCTGGAAACAGCCGATGCCGAATCCGGTGATGCACGCGTCCGTTCCGCTGCCGAGGCAGACGTCGAGACGGCCGCTGCGTATCATGTCCATTGCAAGTCCGAGAGAATCGGTGCCCGACGCGCAGGCAGTGGAAAGCGTCCACGCGGGGCCGTGAATACCGAGCAGCATGCTCACGTTCGCGGCGGCCTCGTTCTCGAGCATCATAGGAGCGGTGAGCGGCGGAATGCGGTTTACGCCGAATTTCGGGTCGCTGTATTTTTTAAATCCGTCCTCGAGCGCGTCAAATCCGCCGATTCCTATTCCGGTAATAATTCCCGAATTGTCTCTGCCGAATGATGTATCGTCGTAGCCCGCGTCGCGTACGGCCTGAATGCATGCAGCCGTGAGAAATTTCGTAAAACGCGCCATCTTCCGCGTAAGTTTATGATCGACGCCGTACGCATCAAGCGAGAAATTCTTTACTTCTGCTGCAATTTTTACGGAATAATCGGCCGTATTGAAAAGCGTAATGGGGCCGGCGCCGCTTTTTCCGGCACGGATGCCCGCCCATGTTTCTTCAACCGTATTTCCGAGCGGTGTAACAGCTCCCAGACCGGTAATGACTACACGTCGTTGTGACATTAAAAACTCCTGGGCACTAAGTATAACACTGAATAACGACTTGTGCATTATTCAGTGTTATACTTAGTGTACCTGGGATGACATTTTCCGTCAATATGTCAGACTTTCAGTGTTGAAATGAGAAAAAGATCGTTCCGGTTCGGCTTTTTAGGCGCCGTTCCGTTGTCTTTTTCACGGATTTCGACGCGGCGGATTTTTCCGCTGATTGTCTTCGGCAGTTCCTTTACAAATTCGATGATGCGCGGATGCTTGTAGCTTGCCGTCTGATGCTTCACATAGTCCTGAAGCTCAATCTCAAGCTCCTTGCTCGGCTTGTAGCCTTTGTTGAGCACGATCGTCGCCTTTACGAGCTGTCCGCGTTTCGGATCCTCGACGCCCGTTACGGCGCATTCCAGAACTGACGGATGCTGCATAAGCACGCTTTCAACTTCAAACGGACTGATTCGGTAGCCGGAGCTCTTGATAATGTCGTCGGTGCGTCCGACAAACCAGATGTAACCGTCTTCGTCGAAATACGCCGTGTCCCCTGTATGATACAGCCCGCTGTCGAACGCAGCCGCCGTAAGGGAAACGTCGCGGTAATATCCGGCAAAAAGGCCGAACGGTCTGCCCTGGTCAACATGGATGACGATTTCGCCGGTCTCTCCGGTTTTGCACCTTTTCCCGTCCGCACCGATGATGTCCACGTCGTATCCCGGAGCAGGCTTTCCCATTGAACCCGGTTTCGGATTCATGCCGGGGAAGTTGCCGACGATTACGGTCGCTTCCGTCTGTCCGTACGCCTCGAACATTCTGATTCCCGTCTGCTCGTAGAATTTATTATACACTTCCGCGTTGAGAGCTTCGCCGGCCGTCACGCAGTATTTAAGCGCCGACAAATCGTATTTTTTCAAATCCTGACGAATAAGATACCGGTACACAGTCGGAGGAGCGCAGAACGTCGTCACCCTATAATGGGAAATTTTCTGAAGCATTTTGTCGGGTTTGAAGCTCGTCATGTCGTATGCGAACACCGCGGAACCGGCGAGCCACTGCCCGTAGAGCTTGCCCCACACCGCTTTCGCCCATCCCGTTTCCGCGACGGTAAGATGCAGACCGTCGTCGACGACGTTCTGCCAGTATTTCGCGGTAACAATGTGTCCGAGCGGGTACAGGAAATTATGCTGCACCATTTTCGGATATCCCGACGTGCCCGACGTAAAATACAACAGCATAATATCTTCATTATTCGTTGCGGCGGCTCCTGACGGACGCGGGAAATCGGCCCTGCACGTACCGCACGCCTTGTGAAAATTAATCCAGCCGTCGCGGTCGGGTCCTACGGTTACGAGTGTTTTTACGGTCGGGGATGCTTTCAGAGATTTTTCGATTTCTTCCTGAACACCGGGTTCGTCAAACGACACAATCATTTTTATTTCCGCCGCGTTATTGCGGTACTCAATATCCTTCGCGAGCAGCTGGTCCGTCGCAGGAACGACAATTGCGCCGATGCGGTGAAGCGCGATAATAAACCACCAGAACTCGTACCGGCGGCGGAGAATGAGCATTACCGCGTCGCCTTTTTTTATTCCCTGCGCAGTAAGAAAATTCGCAGTGCGTTTTGACATTTCGGATATATCCGCAAAAGTAAAAATATGTTCCTCGTCGGAATCGTCACACCAGACAAGCGCGCGTTTTTTCGGATCGTCCGACGCATACCGGTCCACGACGTCGTACGCAAAGTTGAAATTCGCAGGTATCCTGATTTTGAAATTTTTCTTCAAATCATCATAATCCGTATACTCACGGGCGTTCTCGACAAATTCTTTGTACAATACCATTTACAGTTCCTTATAAAAAAACAAATTCCGGCTGACTTTCTATATCAGATTCGACACACTAATTTAAATAAAGTTGCATTTATTATGCCGGTTTTTACCCGGCATGTCAAAAAAAATTATTTCCGGTGCCCTGCGCGCACACTATGTACATATATAGTTTTCTCTCCGGCAATATGATATATTCTCACCATGAACATTCAGAAACCAGCGCACTCCTCAGACGCGCGTACCTTTTACCGCGCGCTTTTCGTCTTAGTCGGTCCGATTGCGCTCCAGAACCTCATCACTGCGGCGGTCAGCTCCGCAGACGTCATAATGCTCGGGTATGTCGGGCAGACTGCAATAGCGGCCGCGTCGCTCGCCGGCCAGGTACAGTTCGTGCTCATGCTTTTCTTTACCGGCATGTCGTCGGGGCTTATCATGCTCACCGCACAGTACTGGGGTAAAAAAGACACGGAATCAATCGAAACGCTGGCAGGCATTGCACTGCGTTTATCGTGCACAACGGGCCTCATCTTTACGGCCGCGGCGTTTTTCTTTCCGCGCGGCCTCATGCGCATTTTTACGAACGACGAAGCGCTCATTGCTGCGGGCGCTGACTATCTGCGCATCGTGAGCTTCTCGTACTTCCTGCTTTCCGTCTCGCAGATTTTTCAGGCTGTTCTGAAAAGCATCGAACGCGTAAAGCTCGTCACTGCGCTTGCTGCAAGCGCGCTCGTTCTCAACATATTCCTCAACGCCGTATTCATATTCGGCCTGTTCGGAGTCCCAAAATCCGGTATAAAAGGCGTCGCGCTCGCCACGACCATCGCGCGCATACTGGAGCTCGCGCTTACAGTCGGCGTTTCGCTCCGCGTCAAAAGCATTCATCTGACACCGGCGGTCATTTTCAGACGGAACAAACTGCTGTTCAGGGATTTCGCTCACTATTCGCTTCCCGCACTCGGAAATGAATTCATATGGGGAGCCGCGTTTTCAATGTACTCGGTCATCATGGGCCATCTCGGGGAAGATATAGTTGCGGCCAACTCAGTCGTAAACGTCGCGCGCAATCTCGCATCGGTTCTCTGCTTCGGCATGGCGTACGGCGGCGCTATTCTCATCGGCAAGGAAATGGGAGCGGGAAATCTGGAAACAGCGAAAAAAGACGCATCGCGCCTGTGCCGGAGTACAATCGCGGCCGGCGTGCTCGGCGGTGTGCTGCTGCTCCTGTTCCGCCCGCTCGTGTTCAAAATCGCAGTTCTCACGCCGCAGGCGACGCAGTTCCTCAGCATCATGATATACATCAACGCTTGTTCCATTGTGGGAGCGGCGATCAACACGGTCATCATCTGCGGTATTTTCAGGGCGGGAGGCGACGCGAAATTCGGTTTCATTCTCGACACAATCTGCATGTGGGGTGTTTCCGTTCCGCTCGGACTGCTGTGCGCGTTCGTATTCAAACTTCCGCCGATTATCGTATATCTGATTCTGTACCTCGACGAGTTCGAGAAGATGCCGGTCGTCGTCCATCATTACCTGAGCGGTACCTGGGCGAAAAATATTACGCGCGATTTTTCAGGAAGCGATCATGTTTGACGTTATTCAGGCAGGCGAACACACCTGGTACATTGAAAATCCGGCACGGGTCGGCGTGTATCTCGACGGAACTGATGCGTGGCTCATAGACGGCGGATACAGCGACACCGCGGCAGAACTTATATCCGGCATACTTACCGCACGCGGGTGGAAACTGAAGGGAATCATCGTTACGCACTCGCATCCCGACCATTCGGGCGGATGCAGCTGGCTGCAGCGGAAAACCGGCTGCGGCGTTTACGCGCACGGACTCGAAGTCGCGCTCACTCAGTTTCCGATCATACACCCGTCAATCTCGTACGGGGGGTTCCCGTGCAGAAGTATCAGGGGTAAAGGAATGATGGCGGAGCCGTGCGCCGTGCAGGAAATGGCGGGCAATATTCCCGCCGGGCTCGAAATAATCCCGCTGCCGGGACATTTTTTCGATATGGTCGGAATACGCACGGACGACGACGTCGTGTTTCTCGCCGACAGCATATGCAGCGAGACAATCCTCAAACGGTACGTCATCACGTTTCTGTACGACGCGGAAGCGTATGTCGGGACGCTTGAAAAAATAGCGGACATGAAAGCCGCGCTGTTCGTCCCGTCACACGTCGCGCCGGTCGGCAGCATTCGGGAACTCGCGCTGCTGAATAAAGCAAACGTCCTTTCGGTCGCCGGCGATATTACGGACTGGTGCGGTACGCCCGTCACGTTTGAAAAACTGCTGCAGAAAGTCTTTACCGAATACAAGCGTGCCATGAACTTCGAACAGTACTGCCTTGTCGGAAGCACGCTGCGCTCATATCTTTCATGGCTCAAAGACAGCGGCAGAGTACAGACCGTGTTCAGGGACAGCGAAATGCTCTGGTGCAAAACGCCGCTCAGCTGATAGCCTTGCTCATCCAGCGTTTCGAATGCCAGCGCAGAATCATAACGACGCCGCGCGAAAATTCGTCGCTGCCGATGCTCCACCATACCGCGGTAAGTCCGTAGCCGAGCTTCATTCCGAAAAACCAGCTGCCGGCCACCATTATTCCCCACATCGAACAGATACCGTAAAACACCGGAAATTTCACGTCTCCGCTTCCTTTGAGCGCGGAAATCGTTATAAGGTTCATCGAGCGGCCGAATTCGTAATAGATGCTTATGAGGAGCAGTATCTTAAGCCGGGAAATAATGTCAGGATCGCGCGTGAACAGCGAGACGAGCTCCGTGCCGAACAGATTGATAAACAGTATTGCGCCGAGCGAGCACGCCGAACCTATGAGCTGATATTTGTAGACTTTTCTGTATGCAACGCCGGATTTTCCCGAACCGACGAAATATCCCGTCTTTATCTGGACGGCGACGCCGATTGAGTTCGCCAGGACGTACACGTAGCGCACAATCGTCTGCGCGTACACGAGGGCCGACATCGAAACAGTACCGAGCGTCGACACCATCGCCATAATGACGATCTGCGCGACGTTGTAACTTATGCTCTCGCCCGCCGTCGGGATGCCTATTTTAAGAACTGTCGCATAGCTTTCCCTGTCGAGCCGGAACACTCCTTTGAACGGCATTTTTATTTCGGAATGAGAACGGATCATATAGGCATATATAAGACAGGAAACAAACTGGGAAACGACGGAAGCCCAGGCGGTACCCGTTACCTCGAATCCGTTTTTAATAACGTAGATCGCCAGCGTGTTTCCGGCAAGATTAACAATATTTGCGGCGACGGTGCCGATGAGCGCGTCTTTCGTATATCCGTACGCACGGAGAACGGCCCCCTGAAGCATATTGAACGCGGTCGCGAGCGCGCCTATCCCGCCGAAAATAACGAAATATTCGGTTGCAAAAGCACGGACATCGTCCTCAATGCTGTACGCAGCCAGCAGAGGTTTTGTCGCGAGAACGACGAACAGCGTAACCGCGGCGCCCACATACAAAGCCATCGCGGTGCTCGCCTTCGTTACGCGTTCGGCCTTCTCCGTTTTGCCCGCTCCGATATACTGCGCAAGAACGATGCTCGCCCCCGTGCATATAATGTTGAACAGGAGCTGGGTAAAAAAAATATACTGCCCCATCATGCCGACGGCTGCAACCGCGCTGTCCTTGTACGAACTGAGCATGAGCGTGTCGGCGGAAGCGACAAGCGTCCTGAAAAACGTTTCTCCGATAATCGGAAGCGTCAGCTGAAACATCGGAAGGGCGGCTCTGTTCACCGCGGCGGCGGATTTCGGTTGCGCTGATTCAGTTTTTGGGGAGGGATCCATAAAGTCTCATACGAAAAGCCGTGCTTTTAATTTTTTCTGCACGGCTCAGCGTATATTATTTATTGAGTAATTGCAATAGAAACGTGTCCGGACGGATGCCCCTTATGCTCCGTACGTCGCGATGAACACACCCGCCGCAATCGCAGTTCCTATGACGCCCGAAACGTTCGGCCCCATGGCGTCCATAAGCAGGAAGTTCGACGGATCAGCATCCATGCCAACTTTATTCGACACGCGCGCGGACATCGGAACGGCGGAAACTCCCGCAGATCCTATAAGCGGATTGATTTTTTCCCTGAGGAACAGGTTCATCACTTTAGCCATAAGCACACCGCCTGCCGTTGCGATTGCGAACGCGAGAAGACCGAGGAAAATAATGCCGAGGGAGTTCGGATTCATGATTTTCTCCGGCGTCATCTGGCTTCCGACACCGAGCGAAAGCAGAATTGACACAATGTTAAGCAGTTCGTTCTCCAGAGTCTTCGACAGGCGGTCGACAACGCCCGACTCGTGGATGAAGTTTCCGAACGCAATCATGCCGATAAGAGGAGCCGCCGGCGGAAGCAGCAGGATTGTGATGACGAGCAGAAGAATCGGGAACATGATGCGCTCTATTCTGCTCACCTCGCGCAGCTGCTTCATCTTAATGCAGCGTTCTTTTTTCGTCGTAAGCGCCTTCATAATCGGCGGCTGGATGAGCGGGACAAGCGCCATGTATGAATACGCCGCGACAGCAACGACCGCGAGCATTTCCGGCGCGAGCTTCCCGGCGACGTAGATTGTCGTCGGACCGTCGGCTCCGCCGATGATTGAAATGGCGCACGCCTGAAGCATCGTATAATCTATTCCGGGGATAAGGTTCATGAGCGCCACGCCGAACATCGTGAAGAATACGCCGAGCTGCGCGGCGCCTCCGAGAAGCGCCGTCTTCGGGTTCGCAATAAGCGGTCCGAAGTCGGTCATCGCGCCGATTCCCATGAACACGAGCATAGGGAAAAATTCGTTGCCTACGCCGGCGTCGTAAATAATATGAAGCATGCCGTTCGGCGCGTTGCCCATGCCGGCGCCCGGAATGTTCACAAGAATCGTTCCGAACCCGATCGGTATAAGCAGCAGCGGTTCAAAATCCTTCGCTGCACCGAGATACACGATGAGGAATCCTATTGCAATCATTGCGAGCGACTGCCATCCCGGTGCCGACGACGCGAACGGCTGAATAGCGGGCTGACCGGAAGTTTCCTGAACAGCCTGCGCGGCAGACGCCTGAGGTTTTCCCTGAATCATCATGTAGATACCGGTCGATTTCCAGATATTCACAATGAACTTTTTCGCGTTGATGGACGGGACGTTTTCGCTTCCCTTAATAATCGCCGTGTTCATGGTGCGGAAAGAGGCCTGTTCATCCGCGTTATTTTGTGCGAACGCGGTGCCCTTAATGTTGAGCGCAAGCACGACTCCCATGATGATGAACATTATGCAGAATGTTTTCTGTACGGAATTTTTTGCAGTATTCATATCATTTCTCGTCCTTATGAATTGCGGCAGCAACGGCGGCTACTACTTCGTCATCCGTGTTCTTTACGTCGTTTATCTGTTCGGGTTTCTGCTGTTCTCCGCATACGTCCTTGTCGAGATGAAACGCGTGAACTACCGCATGCAGCGCGTGCATCAGTATAATCATGATCGCCAAAAAGACGAAAACGACGCCCATTCCCAGTACTGTGAGCAAACCGCTCTGCTGCAGCATTTGTGTGATTGTCATTCTTATACCTCCGTTTCAAGTGTAAAACTTTCTTTTTTTGTTCTGTCGACCTGCCCGTGATGTTTTATTTTGTTCATAAGCGCGATGAATCCGCTCGATATGAAAATCGATGAATAACAGCCGCTTATTAATCCGACATTCAGCGCCGAGGCAAAGTCCTTAATGCTGCCCGTCGTAAATATAAACAGCGAGATGGAAGCGAACATTGTCGTCGCCGTAGTGATGATCGACCGGCTCAGCGTATCGGAAAGAGCCTTGTCGAGCAGATAGATGAAATTCTTTTCGTCCGGATACTTTCTCACATTTTCCCGCAGGCGGTCGAGAATGACGACTGTTGCATTTATCGAATATCCGATAATAGTAAGAATCGCCGCTATAGTCGTCGTCGTAAATTCCATACGGGTCCATACGACGAACGTCAGCATGATAAGTGAGTCGTGAATGAGCGCGATTATGGCGCCCAGCGCATAATCCCAATGGAACCTGATAAGGGCATACAGCCAGATGAGCACGAGCGTGGCTGCCACGAGCAGAATCGTATTTTTAACGAGCGTCGTGGAAAACTGAGAACCGATATAGTCGGTGCTTATTTCCTGAACGTTTTCCTTACCGAATGCCGCGTACAAATCACGAAGCACTTCAGTCGCCTGTTCCCCGCTTTTTGTCCTGTCCGCGGTACCGAGACGTATCTGAAACGTTTTCTGCGCCGTATCTCCCGAACCGGTTTCCTTGACTTCCGCATCTTTCTGCGACGCAAGCGCTTCCCGCACGTCATCGGAGGTGACGGTCTTCCCGGCCGGCTGCTGAATCGAAATCTGATCAATCAGGCCCGGTTTGAATTCCAGACCGAAGTTCAGCCCTCTGAAAATAAGAGCAAATACTCCGCTCAAAATAATGAGCGAGCTGCAGACTGCGCAGGGAATAAACGCCCTGCTGAAACGAATTACCTTTTTCATATATTCCTATGCTTCCTGAAAAAATTAAGCAGCTGTTCAACGGCTTTGAATACAATCTCGGGCAGTACAACGCACAAAACAATCCCGAACATGGCCGTCAACACTATCTGTGTAAACATATTTTCCATAGTACACATCCTGTCTAAAGAGAAATTATTAATTTTGCGGATAAAGTTACGGCGGAGTCTACTTGAGCGTTTGAAGGGTCAGAATTGTGTCACGATACTTGTTTTCGAATTGGGTATAGGCATCCTGAAGCGGCAGATAAGCCGATTCTGCGCGATACTGGAGAATACAGCCGGAATTTGCGGGGCATATATGAAAATTGAATCCGCCGTCATTTCTCAACGGCGCAGACTGCTGTCGTCCGGTCGTTTTTATTTCATTGCATTCAGGTTTCGGGGCGGACATGCCGCTGTCCGCAAGCACAACCTCCGTGTGTTCCGCCGCCGATTGAAGGATGACGGCATTGTTCTGCGCAGTATACACACCGTAGGCACATGCATATCCGGTTGCGGATATTAACGCGAGAACCAGCGAAAAAAATGTACAGGCCTTTCTGCACAGCATAGCAATATACTAATTTATAATCAGAAAAGCTTCAACTGTACGGGAACAGGCGGCATATTCTTCAAAAAGCTTTCCTGCGGCGCCTGCTGTACCGTGTCGCCGGGATTAAGCCGCCCGAGCAGAAGCGGCGAGTCGGGGTCATGGAGCCGGTAATTTTCGAGCGCTTTCTGCGGATTCCGGTTTGCGTAGCAGTATCTGCAGCCGTTTATGCACGTATCGTACGCGCCGATATCGCGGCTTTCCATGCAGCGGCAGCCGTGACGCATTCCTCTGTGCTTCAGGTTGCGGAATTCCACGCCGTTCGCATGCCCGAGAATCTCAAGCGTCATGCACCCCGACCGGTTAATTCCGTACCGCGAGAAATCTGCGTCCGTTCCGCATGTCTGGAGCGGAATGTTATGTTCCGCCGCAAGTCTGCCGAATCCGCAGGCAAGCTGCTCCATTTCTACGGGAGCAAGCGGAATCAATTCGGGCATATTGAACTGAAGTTTCCGGTATATTTCCACAAAGCTGAAAACGCAGCGGTCAATATGCCCCGCAAGCCGCGACGAAATATACGCAAACGTCTCGAAATGACGCTTAACCGTATACGCTTTCGTGAGCAGCACGGGATCGTAACGCCACGCAATACGCTGCCGGCCCGCAATCCGTTCGAGATTCAGAAGCGTCCTGATACTTTCGTCGACGGAAGGTACGCCCGGCTCAATATCCTTTTCGTACGCCGTTATGGTATAAAAAAAATACGTATTAAACCGGCCGGTAATTTCATGCAGCCGGGGCAGAACGGGAGCATAATTTTTTGAACAGAATATGACGCCGTCGACTTTTTCGGGAGTCAGCTCATACCGCGTCACCTTGCCGGGAAACAGCGGATTGCGGGAAAGAACGTACCCCTCGCGGAAGCGTTTCAGAAGCCAGTCAGTGTAATACTGGACGGTGTCGGTTCGTCCGCCGGTGTTTATGAGCATAAAGCCTGTTACTTAGTCTTCTGAAACGCATAGCGGCTCGTGCCGTCGTACGTGTGAATAATGCCGCACCGCATGAAGCCGAGTTTTGCGAGCAGATGCTGCATCGGAATATTGTCGGCGTGCGTGTCTATGCGTACGTTTCCGCATTGTTCGAACGCCCAGTCGATGCAGAATGCGGCCGCACCTTTCACGCTGTGCGCCGACGCAATCCGGTGAACCACTCCGTAGCGTTCATCGTTGAGCCATGCCCCGTCGTAAATCCGCGCATACGTTTCATCAGCTCCTGTTTTAAACACAAATACGGCGGCAATTGTATTACCGTCGACGCACACACAGCTTATTCCCGCGGCAATATCATCCTTAACAAGTTCTTCTGTCGGATAAAACGTCCCCCACTGGCCCGGATTACCGTGCAATTTCATAAAATCCTGCGCATCGCGATAAATCTTCATTACCGCAGCCAAATCAGCAGGCGTCGTTTTTCGTATCTGCATACTATTTAATAAGTTTTCCTTTGTCTACGAACAGTTTTCTGTTTCCGTCCTCCCGATGCGGCAGAACGTCCGCTTCCCATTTTTCCCTCGGCACGTCTTCAATGCTCACGGAAAAATGTTCCAGTCCCGTGCCGAGCGTGCGGCTTGCAGCCTCAACAACGTCTCGTGCGACCGCAGCTTTAAGCTCGTCGTCGCGCCCGGGAAACATCTGAATCGTAATATGCGGCATAAAATCCTCCTGTTTCAACGATTACTGATTTTAACGCACTTGTGCTTCGTCGTACAACAGCACGCGGCCGGTATGAATGTTTCCGCCCTTATGATATACTCAAAAAATGGTAATCACCCATTTGATTTTCGATTTGGACAACACGCTGTATTCATCCACAGCGGCGATGGACAGCGGCATCACATTCCGCATGCTTTCCTGCGTCGCAGAATTTTTTAATATAAGTTACGATGAAGCGGTTGTTCTCAGGAAGCAGAAACTTCCCGGATTTTCGACGACCCTCGAATGGCTGCGTCGCGAAGGATTCACTGATACCGAATACTATTTCGCGCGCGTACATCCCGAAAACGAAGCGGACGAACTTCCCGCCGATCCGAATCTGCGCCCGCTGCTTGCATCAATCAATATACCAAAATCGGTGCTCACTAATTCTCCGAGAGAACACGCCGACCGTGTGCTCGCAAAACTCAACGTATCGGACCTGTTCACGGGCGTCTGCGACATCCGCGACTGCGGTCTCAACGGCAAGCCGTACGCCGGTGCATACCTGAAAGCGCTCGAAAAATGCGGCGGGTCTGTTGACAATACGATTTTTTTCGACGACCAGTACAAATACACAGACGGATACGAAGCGCTCGGAGGTACGGCAGTCGCAGTCGGTACGGAAAACGGCCCCCATCTGCGCGCCGATATGACGGCGGCGCGGGAAAATAAACAGCCGCCGCATCCCGGCCGTACCCTGCATATGCCGTGCATCTACGATCTTCCTGCCCTCTTGAAACAAACGGCAGGTTTGTAGTATAGTATGCAGGTTGCTAAACGGGGATATAGCTCAGTTGGTAGAGCGATAGGTTCGCAATCTATAGGTCACCGGTTCGATCCCGGCTATCTCCATATTATTTATTTATAATGCAGTAAATTACAAACCTTGTATTTTGTAGGTACGGAAAATCACAAAAAATATTCCCCTTGACTTCAGTACTATATAATAGTACCATTTAATGGTGAACACAAAGCAACAGAAAACTTACGAGGAAATCTTCAAGGATCCGGTACAGTCAAATATTGAATGGAAAGATATTGAAAGCCTGTTGCTTGCGCTTGGTGCTGAAATTTCCGAAGGCAGCGGTTCCCGTGTCCGCATCAAATTGAATGATGAGCGTGCTGTTTTTCACCGACCGCATCCGGAAAAGGTTACAGACAAGGGAGCTGTCAAATCAATGCGCCAATTCTTGAATAATGCAGGGGTAAATTATGATGACGTATAAAGGTTTTATCGGAGATGTCGAATATGATTCTGATGCAAAAATCTTCGCTGGTTCCGTAATCAACAGCCGTGCTGTGATTACATTTCAGGGAATTTCCGTACAGGAAATCGAAAAGGAATTCCGCGCATCCGTCGACGATTATATAGCATGGTGTAAGAAGGATGGTGTTGAACCGGAAAAACCTTATTCAGGAAGATTCAATGTACGACTGTCGCCTACTTTTCACCAGAAAGTGGCAATCGCCGCAAAGAGGGCGAATATGTCGCTCAACGGTTTTGTAGAAAAATCATTACAGGATGAACTTTCCAAAAATCAGTATATGTAAGGCAAATTCAACCCCGTATTTTCCGAAGGATTGCGATTACATCATCTTTTTTCAGTACTTTTCCGCATGAAACAATCCTGCCGTCGATGATAAGGGCAGGCGTACTCATAACGCCGTACGATATTATCCGTGAAAAATCGACGATACGTACGACGGTCGTATCCATTCCGAGTTCGGAGAGCGCTTCTTTCACGGCATCTTCGAGCGCCCGCCCTTTTGCAGAACCTGAACCGAGCACTTTTACTCCCGGTACTGTTTTGAGCTGTTCTGCCTGTTTATTCGGTTCCGGCATCCGGTCGGTGTCATTTCTACAGCAGAGTGTGGAATTAATGACAGAGCACCTTTTCTGTGCCATACATCCCCTCCATGAAACCTGTTACACAAAACAACTACGCTGCAATCGCAGAGAAACAGTAAATCAGGACTTCTTACTTAAATAATTATTCTTTATCCAGCTCCAATTCAGAATTACATGGCAGACAATCCCTGCCGTCAAAATATAGCCGAGAACAGGATGCAGTATGCCGTAAATTTCATAGGGAATAACGTCATTCAACAATGCAGTACAGATAAGACAAAAAAAATCTACGGCAATTACGGGATTCAGTATCTTCAAAATTTTTGATTTATTCACATATCCTCCTGAAAAATCAACATCCTACTTTCAAGTATACATTGTTTTTCGCGAATTTCCAGAATCACCATATCCCGATTTGACTTATGAACGGTATACGGGTATCATTTAAAATGAACGGTCATTCGGAGGTGTAAAATGAAAAAACTATTCTGTTCTGTTTTGATTCTGTCGATTGCTGCAGCGGGAATGCTCTTTGCCGACAACAATAAAAATACAAAAGAAAGCTTAAAGCAATACCTTGATCCGGCGACGCTTGAAACGCTTTCGCAAAAAATCGTGAGCGGAGAAGAAACCGGCATCGTTATAATTGATGTCCGGCCTGAAGACACGTATCGGAAAGGGCACATTCCCGGTGCCATGAATATTCCGAACGGGCTTACAAAAGGTGCGTACGAGGACCTGAAAACAAAGGATATGGTGCTCTACTGCGAGACCGGAATCAGGGTTGAATTTGCAAAGAAAAACCTTGTGAAGGACGGATTCGATGTAACACGCATGCTTAATTTCGGCGGATTCTCCCGGTACAAAGGAAAAGCCGAAACGGCAGAATGATGCCGCGCCCTTGCAGCACAATGATTTATAACCAATAATTATACGAACCGCAGCTGATATCATCGTTGCTTATAATCTCTTTTTATGCTATTCTCTCCAAAATTGTTATAAGGAGAAATTTATAATGAGTACAGTAATTGCAAAAAGTCCTGCAGAAAACAAAAAAAGACGTGCCGGGAGTCTGATTTTTAAATTCGATATTATACTCGGAAGTGTTATTTTTATATTGCTTTTGACTATGTCGGTGATAACCACCCGCATGGTACAAAAAAGGGTCGCACAAAGCTATAAAGACGACTGTACTGCGCTTACGGAGGCAAGAGCGGACGCGGTATCACAGTGGCTTGCTGTATATGAAAACGAACTGCGGGTCTATACCGCAAACGACATCCTTAAGGACGGTTCTACGGAAGAAATATATGCATGGCTGCGGTCCGGCGCTGTTCCGCTGAACAGCAACGCGGATTTCATGGCGTTCGTCGATCTTAACGGAAAAGGATACAGAACCGACGGCACAACTGCTGATTTCAGCGACCGCGAATACACAAAACAGATGCTGGTGAACAAAAAAGAAACATATACCAGCAATCCCGTTCTCGATAAGGTGGACGGAAATGCCGTTTTTCACGTCTGCCGTGCCATCTACGGCGGAAATAAGCAGTTGAAAGGTTTTTTTGTAATAGCGGTAAAACTTACGGATTTACAGACTTTCATTGCAAATATCAGAATAGGTGAAACAGGTTACGCGTTCATCGTGGACGGTACAGGTCTTGTCATTGCACACCCCGACAGTAACTTTCCCATGAAAGTAAACCTGACGGCAGACGCGGTATCAGGTGCATCCGTCGGTATGCGGAAAATGGCACAGTCAATGATGACCGGAAAGTCCGGAAGCGGATGGGAAAAGAGCGGAAAAAGCGGACGTGCATTCATAGCATACACTCCGGTTACCGGAACGGAATGGTCGCTGGCTGTGTCGATCGACGATACGCAGGTATACGATGCCGCCAATTCCCTGGCGGTATTTCTTGCCGTTCTGGTGTTTATTATATTTATTGGGCTCATTCTTTTGACCACCCTGGTATTGTATAAGATGCTCAAACCGCTGCGTGTCGTTGAGAATGCGATTCAAAGTATCGCCTCCGGCAGCGCTGATTTGACGCAGCGTATAAGAGTTCTTACAAAAGACGAAATAGGCGCCATCGTCATCGGGTTCAACAGTTTTATTGAAAAACTGCAGACAATCATCAGTGCCGTAACGAATTCGAAGAATTCACTTACGTCTGTAAACGGCGATCTTCAGATAAATACACAGGATACCGAAGCGTCCATCACGCAGATACTCGTCAATATAGACAACGTCGGAAGCCAGATTACGTCACAGTCCGCAAGTGTCGAGGAAACGGCGGGAGCAGTCAACGAGATTGCATCGAATATCTCTTCCCTTGAAAAGATGATTGAAAATCAGTCCGCAAGTGTAACGCAGGCATCCGCCGCCGTTGAACAGATGATAGGCAACATCAAATCGGTTAATCAGTCCGTAGACAAGATGACGAGTTCGTTCAATGAACTTGCGCGGGATGCACAGAACGGTTCGAACAGGCAGCAGGACGTTAACGGGCTCATTGAACAGATTGAAAGTCAGTCGGAAACGCTGCAGGATGCGAACACGGCGATAGCCGGCATTGCAAGTCAGACAAATCTGCTGGCGATGAACGCGGCTATCGAGGCCGCTCACGCAGGCGAGGCAGGTAAAGGCTTCAGCGTCGTTGCGGATGAAATACGGAAGCTTTCGGAAACGTCGACCGCGCAATCCAAAACAATCGGCGACCAGCTGAAAAAGATAAAGGATTCCATCGGCGCGGTCGTATCGGCTTCATCGGTGAGCAGCACGGCATTTCAGTCCGTGTCCGACAAAATCAGGGAAACGGACGAGCTTGTACGTCAGATTAAGTCCGCGATGGAAGAACAGCAGGAAGGTTCAAAGCAGATCACCACTTCACTGCACGTGATGAGCGACAGCACAGCCGAAGTAAAAGCGGCATCCGCGGAAATGTCCGCCGGCAACACGGCGATTCTTGAAGAAGTCAGACAGCTTCAGGATGCGACGAACGTCATAAAAAGCAGTATGAGCGAGATGTCTGCCGGTGCCGGAAAGATACGGGAATCGGGTACGGGACTTTCGGAAATCTCCGGAAAAATGCACGAATCAATCAGGCAGATAGGCAGCGAAATAGATCAGTTCAAAGTTGTCTGAGCGGAACAGGTTAAAGTGCGGCTTCGTCCCGCACGAGCAGCTGCGTTATTTCACCGACATACATGTCGTGGTAATCCTTGTCCGCGTAGCAGGCCGCGTCGATATCAGGTGCAATGAAGTTCTTCGCTTCAATCGGCTGCCGGTATAATTTTTTGCAGACAAGTACGGCAGAGGCCTCGTCAAAATACGGGGTGCTGCCTGCGTGAGCTACGGTAAGCCCTGATTTCAGTATTTTGTCTTCATCGCGGCCGGAAACTGTTCCGAGGTATGAAAGCGTTTTTGCGTATTTTCCATGGTCAAGAATCGACAGAGAAAACGCCGCCGAATTGTCGATGAATCCTTTCGTATATCTGCTTTTCCGCACGAAAATGAACGCCACGTTTTTATTCCACAGAACGCCGACTCCGCCCCACGAGGCGGTCATCGTATTCAGCCTGCCGTTGTTTTCCGCAGTAATGAGCATCCACTCTTTACCGATGAGCCGGAAAGCACTTTCGTTGAAATCTTCGGGTTTTATTGTGTGAAATGTATTCATAAGCGGCTGGGGGGAGTCGAACCCCTCTATCAACCTTGGGAAGGTCGTATACTACCGATGTATGACAGCCGCATACAACAAGTTTAACTGTATAATACCGGAAAAGGGTTGTATTGGCAAGCAGGTTTGCAAACCGCGCCTCTTCCGGTATAATAGTAAATATGAAATTTATTCCTGACTATACGGTGCTTTTCTCCGACGACGACATTGTCGTTCTGAATAAACGTTCCGGACTTCTCATTGCTGCGGACCGGTACGATGCCGACGCACCACGTCTTGATTTATCGGCCGAAAAGGAATTCGGCAGACTTTTTGCCGTACACCGCATAGACAAAGACACTTCGGGCGTTCTCGTATACGCCCGTAACGCCGAATCTCACCGCGCACTTTCAATGCAGTTTGAAAACCGGGAAGTTGAAAAAACATATCACTGTCTCATCAACGGACGTCCGCTCTGGCGGACGCTCCACGTCGATCTGCCGCTGCAGCCCGACGGAGACGCCCGACACCGCACTGTGGCGAACAAACGGTTCGGAAAACCGACCGTTACGGACTTTAAACTGCTCGGCGTCTGCGGACCGTATTCGTGGATTGAGGCAAAACCAAGAACAGGACGGACTCACCAGATACGCGTTCATCTTGCCGAAAACGGATTGTGCATCGTCTGCGACCCGCTGTACAGCGGCAATCAGAAGCCGGTAAAACTGAGCGGACTTAAAAAAAACTGGCACGGAGACGAATTTGCGGAGCAGCCGCTGCTGAACAGGCTTGCGCTCCATGCGTATCAATTAACAATCACTCACCCGAAAACCGGCGAGCGGATGACGTTTACGGCGCCGTATCCGAAAGATATGGACGCGACGCGCAGTCAGCTTGCAAAAATATACGGGGCCGATCCGCTGGCACCCGAAGGGCCGCAGCAAACGGAATAAATAATGTACGAACTGAAAACGACGCTTGTCAAAAAATTACTGATTCTTTCCGCTGCTTTTACGTTTTCCGCGGTTTCCGCGTCCGCCGGAGACTGGCACTTTTCCGCCGAGCCGCTGTTCGGCGTGAGATACGGCACACTCGGCGAATACGTGTACACACCCGACACGAGCGGGAGCTATCAGAAACTGAGCGAACTCGACTGGGATATGAAACCTGTCTGGTATTACGGCGGGAAAGCGTCGTTCGGATGGCGCGGCATTTCGCTGTCGGGATATGCTGCGGGTTCAATTCCCGGCAGAACGGGCTCGATGTACGATTCCGACTGGCAGAATATCACGATCAACGGCGACGCGGATACAAAAACGAATTATTCGATAAGCGAAAACACACTGACGTCGTCGTATAAACTCGGAGCGGACGTATCGTACACCTTCTACCTCGACAAATACGTTTCCGTGCAGGCGATTGCCGCCGTCGACTACATGTACACAAAGATGGAAGCACGGAACGGATACGGCTGGTATGCCGACGCGGCAAGACTAGGAACGTCGGTCGGCTACTCATACGACAGCGATAATGCAATCTATTTTTCGTCGGGAGAACTGCGCGGAGTCGACTACACGCGGGAAGATATGCTGACATGGATCGGGGTAACGAATATCATTACTCCGTTCAGGCAGTTTACCGGAACGCTGTCTTTCTTCGTATCGCCTTATGCGTACATACAGTCGATCGACTGTCATTACGGAAACGGCAGCAATAATTATTATATCGACATAATGAGCGGTTTTTGTTCCGCCTATAAATTTGAAACGGCAGGAGCGTATAATTTTACAAAGAATTTTTCACTGCGGCTTACCGTTTCATGGATTTTTTCCGGCATAATAAAAGGGGAAGATTATTATTCAACTTCACAATCCGGCCCGTGGACTAAAGTGTCGGACGTACGGAGCGGCGCCGACTTCAATTACGGCGAAGCATCCATCTCAGTGCGTTATAATCCGAGTTTCTGACTGATACACCAGAATCTCAAACAGCCGTACCTTTAGCTGCGGTGTTCTGCACCATCACACGATCGACACCTTTTTTTATCCGTACTGACAGTATCCGTCTGCGCGCCTGGTCTTCGACGAAATACGCGACGTTTCCGTCGACGTACGCCTCCCCGACGGAAGGCAGACTGCCGAACTTTTCGAGCAGCCAGCCGCCGAGTGTGTTGAATTCCTCCGACTCGAGACTAAGCTTGAGAACCGCATTCACGTCTTCAATTTTCATATCGCCGGGAACGACGTATTCGTTTTTTCCCGCAAGCGTGATGCGCGATTCCGGTTCGATGTCCGAAGTGGCGTTCTCATCGGTCATGCGCCCGAAGACGACCCGCATAACGTCGTCCATCGTTACTATTCCCGCGGTGCAGCCCTGTTCGTCGAGCACAACGGCAAAATCGGTATGTTCTTTCTTGAACCGCGTAAGCACTTCCAATACCGTAAAAGTTTCGGGCACGAACAACGCCGGGGTCATACGCCGGCGGACAAAATCGCGGCTCTCCGCATCTTTGTCCGAACCGAAGAGAACGGATTTATAGTCGAGTATGCCGATTATCGTATCCGGCGTCCCTTCGTATACGGGAATGCGGGAACATCCCGATGCCATGAACATTCTGACGACACTGCCGCAGTCCGCTTCGACGGAGACGGCGCTTACGAGCGAGCGGTGCTTCATAATGTCGTGCGCGTGAAGGTCGCTGAATTTGAATATTTTATACAGCATTCTGCTTTCACCGGCCTCGAGCGTTCCCTCATGCTCGCTCACATCGATCATCATCTTGATGTCTTCTTCCGTCACGACATCGCTGTCGGCTTTCCAGATTTTTTCCGCAACGGAAGAAGCAAGCCGCGATATCTGCGCAAAAAACCAGACGACCGGAGAAAATATTTTTCCGAGTATCAGAAGAACAGGAGCAAACCGGAGCGCAGTCTGCGACGGGTGCAGGACCGCGGCCGTCTTGGGAATTATCTGCCCGAAAATCGTCACGCAGAACGTAATGACTGCCGTTGCAATACCGACGCCGCTGCTTCCCGCTATTTCCACGGCAAGCACAGTTGCAAGCGACGCAGCGAGCGTATTAATAAAATTCGTACCGACAAGCACAAGCGTAAGCAGCCTGTCCATGTCGTCTTTAAGACGAAGCGCAGTCTTTGCGTGCGGAAGTTTGTTCTGCGCAAGCTGACGCATTTTAAGTTTCGTCAGGGAAAGATATGCGGTTTCCGACGACGAAAAGAATCCGATGCATGCAATGAGCAGAACAAGTACACTAATGAACACTATAACGCGTATCATACTTATCACTCGTCCTCATCGGAATACAGTCTGAACACGCGGACCTGATCCACGCGGCGGTATTTTACGGACAGAACCCTGAACGTATAGCCGCGGAAAACGACGGCGTCGTTCGTACGCGGCAGGCAGTCGAGCCGCTCTTCAATCCAGCCGCCGAGCGTTTCATTTATTTCCGACGCAATCGGTATGTGCAGCGTTTCCCGCAAATCAATAAGAAGAGCGCTTCCCGAAATAATGAAATCGGACGTATCCGTAATTTTATGCTGAGGCATGCGCCCGCGTCTGTACGAACCGGAACCCGTCACGCCGAAAATTTCGCGCGAAATGTCGTCCTGCGTTATAACTCCGTCGGTTCCGGAATATTCGTCGATGACGACCGCAAGCGACTGTCTGTTTTCCCTGAGCATCGCCTGCGCGGACGACATTTTTTTCGTACCGGGAATAAAAAGCGGAGGGCGCATGACGTTCCGCACGAGAAAACTTTTTGCGGATTCCTTATAGGCAAGCAGATCTTTTACGTATATGACGCCGATAATATCGTCGATATCGCCGCGGTAAACAGGAAAGCGCGACAGTCGTGTCCGCTGCGCCTTTTCGATAATTCCGCGGTACGTCACCGTATCCGGCACCGCCACAATCCGCGTGCGGGGCACCATGATGTCCTGCGCTTCAAGGTCGGTGAATTTAAACACACGGTTCATCATCGCGTTCTCGTCTTTCTCAAGCGTACCGTCTTCGGCAGCTGCATCGATGTATGTTTTTATTTCCTCTTCCGTGAAGGTCTGCTTCGGTTTTTTCGTGTTCACGCCGAACAGATTCAGTATTGCGTGTGCGACTGCGGTAAATGCGATCGACACGGGTTTGAAAACGGCAACAACGACGGTGACAAATCCCGACAACGCATATGCAATAGAATCGGGATTGCGCGTCGACAGGACTTTCGGAGTAATCTCGCCGAAAATGAGCAGCAGCACTGTCGTCACTATTGTCGCAATGCCGACACCGTGTTCGCCGAACAAGTCGAACGCTGTCGCCGCAAGAATCGAGGAAAGGAGAATATTAACAAGATCGTTCGCAGCAAGCAGCGTGTTTATCAATACGTCCTTTTTCTCAAGAAGTCTGCCTGCGCGGACGGCGCGCCTGTCTCCGCTTTTCCGGCGTATACGGAGCCGGAGTTTATTCATTGAAAGGAACGCACTTTCCGCAATGGAAAAAAGCGCGGAAAGCGTAAGCAGGACTGCTGCAGAAACGAGCAGTCCTATAAGAGGAAGCGGATCGGCAGGGGGTGGTTTACTGCTTCCCATAACCTACTTCGCTTCTGTGGACGAACCGCCGGCTCCGGCATTCGCATCCGCAGAGGGCGCCGTGGATTTAACATAATCAATAGCCTGCTGGATGGCTGCGGCATGTTCGCTTTCGGGATCAGCGTCATATGCGGCCTGCAGATATCCGATGATAGCCGTGTAATCCTGAGAACCGACGGATCCGAGCAGGTAGCCTGCCGTATAATACGACTGCTGCGCATCAGTTTTGTTAAGCTTTCCGCCGGCCGCAGCATCGGCAAATATCTTCGCGGCGCCGGGATAATCGCCTTCGGTGTATAATCTGACGGCATCCGAATTTGCGGTTGCAAGCACGTATTTACTCACAAGGCCGGACTCGTTTTTCCTGTCAAGCTCCGGTACCTCCCGGTAAACGTCGACGAGGAAATCGCGGTAATTTTCGTCGGTGGCTTCATAGAGCGTGTCGATTGCTTTTACCTTCTCGATGCCGGAACCCTTTCCGGCGGCCGCTGCAAGATCGTTTACCTTTTTAATATCTTCGATTTTATCCGCAAGCATTGACAAATAGGCGGCGGGAGTAGTAATCGAAGAATCATATACTATGTACGAAACAAAATATCCGTCTTTTGTCGCGATGTAAACGGACGGTGTCATCTGCGTTCTGTACTGCGACAAAATCTGCATATTCCGTTTGAATTTCGCGGCATTGGCATCGGCGGCCTTCTGTTCCTTTTCAGTTGCATTTTCGGGCGCTACCGTTTTCTGATACTCTGCCTGAGTCACATCGATGTTGACGAGAACAAAATCCTTTTGGGCGGCGGCAGTGAATTCTTTCGTGTTAAGAATCGCATCCTTCAACGTTTTGCTGTATTCATCCTCTCCCGTTTCCGAAACGAGCAGAAGAACAGACTTGTTCTGTTTCGACGCAAGTTCCTTTGCCGCATCATAGTCGTGATACCAGCCGAACTCGTCGGCTTTCGCGCTGTTTTTTGTTAATGGCAGCACAACGAAAAAAACGACCGCTGCCGCTGCGATAATTCCGGCCGCAATCGACGCGATTGTAATAATCAGTTTTTTGGATACTTTAATCTTAGTGCTCTTTCCGGTTTCCGGTGTACCTTCCGGAATTTGTGTCGTTTCGTCAGACATTTTAATCTCCTGAATCAATGTAAAAGTTTTCTCACTCGTTATTTGAAATACCTGACGCCCGCCTCGAAAATATTCTGACAGGAGTTTTCGTATTTATTTTCCGCCGGATTTCCGGCGACGTTTTTAATAAGCTCCGCGGAGCGCCCGTATTTCCCGGTGCCGACAGTACGCTCGCTGTGCCCCATCTTGCCGAGGACGCGGCCGTCGGGGCTCGTAAGACCTTCGATTGCAAACAGCGAGCCGTTCGGATTGTCAGGTTCGTTGATTGCGGGAACTCCGTGTACGTCGACGTACTGCGAGAACACCTGTCCGTTGGCGAACAGCTGTTCGGCAAATTCCTTGCTGAGCACGACGCGGCCTTCACCGTGCGAAACGGGAACAAGATGCATGCGGGGATCGAGAACCGACGCGTCGTCCGTCCACGGGCTCATCGCAGACACCATGCGCGTACGCACGATGCGTGAAACATGCCGGTTTATTTTGTTGAACGTGAGCGTCGGAGTATCGTTCGTCATGTCGCGGATTTCACCGTACGGAACAAGTCCCGTCTTTATGAGCGCCTGGAATCCGTTGCAGATGCCCAGTACGAGCCCGCCCCGTTTTTTGAGCAGTTCCATAACCTGCGCCGCGACGCGTCCTTCGCGGAGAACGTTCGCAATGAACTTGCCCGATCCGTCCGGTTCGTCGCCGGCCGAGAATCCGCCTGCAAGCGCGAAAATCTGCGCATCGGCAAGTTCCTTTTCAAGCGCCGCAAGCGAATGCGCAAGCGCGGAGGGCGTGTTGTTTGCAAACACGAGAATCTTTGTTTCCGCACCCGCAAGGTTGAACGCGCGGGCCATGTCGTATTCGCAGTTCGTTCCCGGGAAAACGGGAATAAGCACGCGCGGTTTTTTAACGGGTGCCGCAAACGCTGTTTTTCCCCGTGCTTCTTCCAGCGATTTATGCGTACCAAGCGCAAACTGCGGAAGCGCAGGCTGCGTTTCCGCACCCGAGACGGGCGGGAACACCTCTGCCAGTTCCGATTCCCATGCACTTTCCGCTTCCGAAAGTTTGATTTTTGTTAATGATATTCCGGCGGACGCGTATTCGACCGTGATCTCCTGTTCCGCAATCGTCGATCCGATTTTAACAATCGTACCCGGCACAAATCCGCCGAGCCCGTGGAATCCGTCGCCGGCTTCCACGACGATCGCGCCGTAAAGCGGCGTGAACAAATCCTTCGCAGACGCGCTTTCTCTGCCGCCGAGTTTTTCCGCCGTGCAGGAAAGGGGCACCGCGGTGAGTGCCGCGCCTATTCTGTTTCCCATCGCCATTTTCGTAACTGCTTCCGCAATACCGCCGGCACCGACCGGATACATCGCGGAAACTTTTCCCTCCGCATTGTACGCGTAAAGTGCGTCGCTGTTTTTCATGAAGGCCGCAAAATCGGGAGCGAGCAGTTCCGAATAGGGAACGGTGACGAGATAGATGCCGTCGCCGGCTTTTTTGAACGAGCCGCCCGTAACGTGCTCCGCCTCGTCGTGCGCAACGGCGAACGAAACGAGCGTGTGCGGGACGTTGAGTTTTTCGAACGTGCCGCTCATACTGTCCTTCCCGCCTATGGAAGCGGTTCCCATCGCTTCCTGCGCGTCTATTGAACCGAGCAGCGCCGCCGCAGGATAGCCCCACGTCTTTCCGTCGACGGCGCGGCCGAAGAATTCCTGGAACGAAAGCCTGCACGAAGACGCCTTACCGCCGATGCACGCAATCTTTGCGAGTGACGAAAGTACGGCCGTCTGTGCACCGTGCCACGCGCTCCACTGCCCGACGCGCGGGTCAAAGCCGAACGCCATCAGACTTACCGTCGAAGTTTCGCGCGGTGAAAGTACCGGAATTTTAGCGGCCATACCGGCCTCCGGCGTGCACTGAAAACGTCCGCCGTACGGGAAGAGCACGGACGAAGCGCCTATGGAACCGTCGAAGCGCTCTCCCAAGCCGCGCTGCGAACAGCATGCAAGGTCTTCCATATCCGCAATCCACGCGTCGTGCAGCGACTTCGGAAGTTTTTTCGCGACGCTTTCGAGCGGGTTGACAAGCGGGGATTTCTGCTGCGGAGCGGGACTCTCTATAACGGCATCCGCTTCGTGATGTGCGCCGGCCGCGTCGAGGAAACCGCGCGCAATATCCACTATCGTTCTGCCGCGCCATTTCATGACGAGGCGGTTCGTATCGGTCACTTTCGCAACGACGACGGCGTTCAGGTTTTCTCCGGCGGCGTATTTAATAAATCTGTCCGCATCCTGTTCGCGGACGACGACAGCCATGCGTTCCTGAGATTCGGAGATTGCAAGCTCGGTACCGTTAAGACCTTCGTATTTTTTCGGAACCGCGTCCAGGTTGATGTCGAGCCCCGGAGCAAGTTCGCCCACTGCAACGGAAACACCTCCTGCGCCGAAATCGTTCGAGCGGCGGATCATGAGGCTTACGTCCTTATTGCGGAAAAGACGCTGAATCTTGCGCTCTTCAACGGCGTTTCCCTTCTGGACTTCGGCCGCAGCAGTCGTAACCGACTTTTCCGTGTGAACCTTCGAAGAACCTGTCGCACCGCCGATGCCGTCGCGTCCCGTACCGCCGCCGAGAAGAATCACGACGTCCCCGGGTTCGGGCCGTTCACGGATAACGGTGTTTACCGGAGCCGCCGCTATGACCGCGCCGAGTTCCATACGCTTCGCGGTATATCCCGGATGATAAAATTCGGTAACCTGTCCTGTCGTCAGTCCTATCTGATTTCCGTACGAGCAGAATCCCTGTGCCGCTTCGCGGCAGAGTTTTATTTGCGGGAGTTTTCCTTTAAGAGTCGCGGAAAGAGGCACCGTCGGATCGGAAGCCCCCGTAACGCGCATCGACTGGTAGACCCACGAACGCCCCGAAAGCGGATCGCGGATAGCGCCGCCGATGCAGGTCGCAGCGCCGCCGAACGGTTCTATTTCCGTCGGATGATTGTGCGTCTCGTTCTTAAACATGAGAAGCCAGCGCTCGACTGCGTCTTTCGAATCGGCGGGAACCGGTTTCCCGTTTTCATCAGTCGTATAATGCACGTCGATGTATACGGAGCACGCGTTGTTTTCTTCGGAAATTTCCATGTCGCCGAGCTTGCCGTGTTTGCGCAGATACTTTGCGCCGATGACGGCCATATCCATGAGCGTGACAGGTTTGTCAGTGCGGTCCGCATATATGTCGGTACGCATTTTTGTATAGTTGTCGAGCGACTTTTTGAAGAGTTCCGCATACGGGCCTTTTTCAATCGTAATATTCCTGAGTTCGGTGAGAAAAGTCGTATGCCTGCAGTGGTCCGACCAGTACGTATCGAGCACGCGGATTTCGGTTTCCGTCGGATCGCGTCCTTCCTTTTTGAAATACTCCTGAAGGAATTTAATATCGGGCAGATCCATGGCAAGGCCCATCGTACCGCTGTACGCCTGCAGTTCGCTGTCGTCCATGCGCACGAACCCCGTTACAACGGGAATGTCCCCGGGGACTTCAGTTTTCATTTCAAGAGTCGCAGGTTTAGTATCGTCGGTAAGACGGGAGTCAACCGGATTAATAAGATATTTTTCTATGCGCTCAACGTCTTTCGCCGAAACTTTTCCGGCAAGCAGCACCATCTTCGCGCAGTGTACGAGCGGCTGCGCTGTTCCGGAATCGGAAGAAAGTCCTGTCTGAAGAAGCGACAGACACTGCCCGGCGGAATCGGCGCGCTGGTCGTACTGTCCGGGCAGATATTCCCAGATAACGGCCGTCTCACCGTTTCCTGCAGGGAATGTATCGAACGTACAGTAATCGCTCTGCGGTTCGGAAAAAATACGCGCTGCAGCGGCTTTCGCAACCGCCTCGGTGACATTTTCCACATCGTAACGGTTCAGGTAACGCACTCCGGTCACGCCTGAAACACCCAGAAAATTCTTAATTTCCGAATAAATACGTCCGGCTTCGTTCATGAAGCCGGGCTTTCTTTCTACGTATAAGCGATACATTACTATATTATAGGGGAATAAAGTGTTTATGTAAATGTACAGTATGACGCTACTTTTCGTCTTTTTCCTGTTTTATCTTTACCTGCGCCCAGTCGTTTTCGTCGAAAATGCTGTCGTGAACGGTATACCAGTCGCCGGGGGCCACTGCGAGCGTGTTCTTATTCTGCTGCGACGGAATCCAGTTTTTCGTAGAGGTGAGCGTCACGAGTTTTTTGCGGCCGTCGCTCGTAATTTTGTTGCCCGTAAACGGATTAACGGGATTCGGAATAACGTCCTTCACGGCAAGCGTCGGAACGTCCGCGTTCGTCATGAACGTATCGTCGGTTTTAATATCTCCTGTCGCATTGAAATCCTTCACAAGCAGCAGCGGATGACAGAATTCACGCATAAAGGGCAGTTTTCTCTCCTTCGTAAACGCGCCGGTATATACGTCGCGTCCGTGATCGGCGGAAATAATAATACGCGTGTTGTCGTACACTCCCTGCGCCTTTAAATAGGTAATCCAGTCGCCGAGGCGGTGGATTGCCGCTGCGTTGCCGTGATAATGTTCGCTCGACGAAAACTGCGTCGTACCTCTGTTCGTCACAATCTCTACCGGTACGTAATCGGGCGCCTGACAGAGAACCGGATCATGCGCCGTGTCGTTGTCCATATAGGTAAACGTATTTGTCTTCGCGTCCGTTGCGGTGAGCTTCGGGAGAAAGTCGAGCACCGAATAGCTGTTCAGGAACGTGTTGTTGCGGGACTCAACGCTCGACGAAGCCCAGTAATCGCCGTCGTTGTATACCGCCTTACGAAGCGTAAGAGGCATATCCTTCATAAGCCCGTACCATATGAAATTACGTTTGTTAAGCGTGCTCTGAACTGCGGGTATGGCGCTTCCGTGCTCCCGGTACCACTCGTCCTTGTACTTGCGCATCGTCTGTACGGTATTTATTTTTTCAGGATAATCGTGCATGTAGCTCATGTCGCTTATCCAGCTGTAGTTCGCCCACGGCGCGTCGGCCATCGTCGAAGTCCAGCCGTTCTTTGAAAAAATACGGGGAAGAACCGCAAGCGCCTCGTTATGCTTGCTCACGAGCGATTCCCTGTCGCGTTTGTTAATTTCAAGCGGTGTATACTCGTACCCGCCGTAGAGTGCCGGCGCTCCCTGCAGGGTAAAAAATCCGAACGACACGGTGTTCGGATAATACGTAAAACCGCTGTATACCGATTTCAATGCGGGGTCCTCGTTCATGATTGTCGGGATATATCCGTTCACGGCCCTGTCGAGCATTATGACAAAAACGTTTTTTCCCGTCCTGCTCAGATGAAACACCGGGTCGACGCCTTCTTCCTGTTTCGGCGTATATACAGCCGCCAGTTTCCGGAATTCCTTATTAATATCGACGCTGTTTTTAATGCCGAGACCGAGAAGGCCCGCCGTAAAAATTACCATAGCGTACGAAAGTATTTTCAACTGCCTGTAATATAAAATCACCAGTATGCCGACGACGACAAGAAACATCGCCATGCTGTTGAGTACTATGTGGCCGGCGCTCGACTTGAATCCGTTCTCGTTCTCAAAAATAAGAAGCGGAGAAATAAAACCGTAATCCCCCGGGAATAGAAACGCGTTCACCGTTGCGGCAACCGCCGCCATGGCGAACAGCGCCGCAAGATACGACTGAATCTTTTTGGGAAACAGAAAATAAATTGCGACGGGCCATACGAAAAAGGCGCCGACGGACTGAAGGAACGCATTATTCAGAAAAAAGAGCGGCGTCGTGTAACTGTCGATGAACGAGAATTCCTGCGGAGAAGAAACGATGACGTTGCTCGGAGTTACGAATCCCGTAAGTACCGCATATACCGCTGCCGAAAAAATGAACAGAATATTACGATAGCCGTCGTGATCGAGCAGTCCCGAATGTTCCTTAGCGATATTGCTTTTAATAAAACGCCAAAGAAACGGAATGAACGGGACAAAAATGCTCACCGCTACAATGTAACCGGCCTCTTCCAGCGATGTTCCCGCCGCAATGAAATACACGTCGACCGCAAAGAGCATCGCCACAATCGTAATGTACAGAGCGCGTACCGGATGGCGCAGTTTGTAATAAACGTTTTTTACAAGCGAGAAAATATTATTCATCGTCCAGTACAGGACGAGTCCGGCCGGACTTCTGTAGAGAACAACAAGAAAAATAACGGCCATTGCGTACAGCTGGATTTTGTCACGAAGTTTGAATCCTCTTGTGTAAATCCCGCCGGCAACTATGTTGATGGCAGTCATCGCCATCGGAAGCACGTTCACAGGAAACGAGCCGATATGAAACATCGCGTCCTGCGCGCCGAGATCAGTAATAAATAAAAATCCTTCGCCCTTCAACTGCGGCAGATTCGACAGGAAAATATACGCGGCGAGAAAGAACGGAATCTGGATAAGCAGACCGAACGACGAACGCAGCGCCATAATGGGATGATAATGATTCTGCCGGTAAAACGTGGAAAGCATCATATACTGCTCGTCACCCTTGAAGACGGCTTTGATTCTTTTTACTCCCGGCTCAAGGTGTTTCCGGGTATTGCGTTCCACCTGCTGCCAGTGTTCCGCGACAATATACAGCGGCAGACAAATGAGCGTTACCGCAATGCTCACGCCGATGATGGAAACACCGTGCCGGTAAAATGTCGCATCGAACGCGACGTATACAAGTTCAATAATCTGAATTAACGGATAAATAATAATCGTGTACAAAATATTCCACATGTGAAAAACCTTATAAAATACCCTTTTGATTTTACCGGCAGCAGAAAAAGTGCCGCAAATATATCAGATAAACCATTTCTAAGATATGTCTGTTACAGATAATACTCTGAAGCCCACACAATGCCTGCCAGAAGAATGAGGAAGACAAAATTGTATACGGTAAATATTCTGAAATAACCGGTCCCCCGCATGTCTCCGCCTTCAGCTTTAAACAGCTTGTACGATATGACGCTTGCAAGCGACGCGATGAGCGTACCGAGTCCGCCGACGTTAACGCCGAGCAGCAGTGCACGCGCATTCCGCGTAAACCCGGACAGCAGCAGAGCCGCGGGCACATTGCTTATAACCTGACTCGTAAGGATTCCCGCTGCATAAACGGAAAACGGTTTCTTGAGAACGTCTTTGAGAAACCCGGAAACAGCCGGAATATCCGACACGGTGCCGGTAAAAATGAAAAATCCGACGAACGTGAGCAGCAGGCTGTAATCCACGTGCAGAAAAAGACGCGCATTGCACACCGCGGCGGCAATCACCGTAACTGCAAGCGCAATGCGGTAATCGATCACGCGGAATACGGCAAGCAGGTTTCCCGTGAGGACGGCGGCGTACACGAAGCACTTTACGAAGCTGTCCACGTACGCTTTTCCGAGCCGTACTTCTATCTTTCCCGCATTCCGCGTTTCATACAGAACGGCCGCGCAGAGCATCAAAAGAGACGGTATGCCTATACGCAGTGTCGCTGTGAAGAACGCAGCAGACGGCATATTATAGAAGGAATATAAAAACAGATTCTGCGGATTTCCCATCGGCGTAATGCACGACCCAAGATTCGCCGCAAGCGTTTCGAGAACGACGAGAACGGCGGTCATGCGCGGAGTAACGCCCCCTGTAACGGAGCCGCTGCCGGCTTTGCGGCAGATGATGAGCGTGAACGGAACGAACGTAAGAAGCGCAACGTCGTTCGTCACGGCCATGGAAACAAAAAACACAAGACCGACGAGCGCAAAAAACAGTACGCGGACGGAAGAGCATAAGCCGAGCACTCCCGCCGCAAGCGCGTCGAGAACGTGTATGCTCCTGAACGCCTGAATCGTAAGCATAAGGCAGAACAGCTGCGACAAGACGCGTACATCGATACATGCAAAAACACGCCCGGCAGACGGCCGTACGACACATACAGCCGCAGCAGCCAGAGCAACTGCCGCGCACATAACCGGCTCGCGCTTTAAATACAAAACAAACTTATTCATTTTATACCGTGAATCACTATGTTAACGAAAAAAGGACTGCTCTTCAAGAAAAAAGAGCAGTCCTTCCCCGCTGGAAATATTTTTACATTATTTACGCCCGGCTAACACAGCTGAGCAAAAAGGAGGAATCGTCAGCTGTCCGCCGGAAGTAATCGCTGTACCGGAATATGTCGTAAACACAATCGGCAGATTATAACCGGCCGGAAGATTCACTGTAACACTATTTGAAGACAGATTATGAAGAATGAACGCTTTTTCAGTATCGCATTCCATAGCCCACGAAGAAACAAACTCGTTTCCCGTATTGACGGCCTTGAAACGGCCTTCGTATAAAGCCGGATGAGCGGTTTTTATGCGGATAATCCGTTTATAAAACTGAAGCAGTGAATCGGGATTTTTTACCTGCTCCGCAACTGTAAGTGTGTTCTTATTATAGCGCGAAGATTCCCATGTCGTCTGAAGTTTGTCTTTTCCCGGCTTATTCCACATCATCGGGGTACGGAGTTGTTCGTCGGGTTTTGCGCCCATCATGCCGATTTCTTCGCCGTAGTATATAAACGGAACACCTTCCGCAAAAACGTACATTGCAGCCGCAAGCTTAAGCTGCGGCACCTGTCCGCGCAGCAGACCGGCAATGCGGTTCTGGTCGTGATTGGAGAGGAACGGCGCGTCTATATAATCAGGATTCGATTCGGCATAGCGTTCATACTCTCCCTGCAGTCCGTTGGCAAAGCTGTTGTTGCCCGCATTGCCGGAACGGATTTCGTCGACGATTTTCGTTCCCATATCGAAATGAAAGTCGGAACCGAGACCTGCAATGTACTGAGCCCGCGTCGAAGTCGGTTCCCAGACCTCGCCGACGGTAAACGCATCGGCGCGTACGCTTCTGTCGTACGACGTGATTTCTTTCCACCACGCAACGCCTTTCTCGACGGAATTTGTTCCCGCAGGAGTTTTAGCGCTGTTATACACGTGACCGGCGGCATCGTAACGGAATCCCGCCACGCCTTTGTCGAGCCAGAATTTCATCACGTTCCTGAATGCCTGCCGCAGAGCCGGATCGTCGAGATTGTAGTCGGGCATGCTGCTGCCGAACAGTCCCGCATAGTAATACCCTTTATATAAGTTCCAGACTTTATGTCCCCATATCTGCTGATTGATGCTGTACCGGGAATCGTCCGCCGATATCCAGCGGTACCACGTACGGTGCGGATCGTCCGGGTTGCGCGAATCGATGAACCACTGGTTATATACGGAAGAATGATTGCACGTCATGTCAAGAATGACCGATATGCCGCGCTTTCTGCACTCGTTGACAAGGTTCTGAAAATCATCCATCGTTCCGTAATCGGGATTGGTCGAATAGTAATCGTCGACGTCGTAACCGTGATACGTCTGCGACGGATAAATCGGAAGCAGCCAGATGCCGGTTACGCCGAGATCGTCCGTCGTCAGATCGTTGCCGTCGTTCAGGTAGTCGAGTTTTTTAACAATACCTTTAAAGTCGCCTATTCCGTCCCCGTTGCTGTCCGCAAACGAGCGCACGAATATGCAGTAATAGACACCTTCCGACGGCATATCCGCACTGCGGGCAACAGGGGCAAGCTGCGTGACGGCAAGCTCCGGCAGGGGTTCGGCGGCCTGTTTCACTGTCGTACCGCAGGAGGCGAACAGCAGCGAAGCGGATAATGCAATCAGACCGTTAATAATTTTTCTTAGTTTCATATGCATCATTCCTTACCGCCCGTTCCCGCGAGAGACTGCAGCAGCGATTTCTGTCCTGCAACGAACAGAATCGTAAACGGAATCGCGACGAGCAGAGCGCCCGCTGCAAACATGGTGAAATTGTCGTTTGCACGTCCGCTTATCATTTCGTACAGCCCGACGGCGAGCGTTTTCTTGTCGTCGCTGCGGAGAACGAGCCGGGGGAAAATAAAGTCCATCCACGGTCCGGTAAAACTTGTGAGCGTAAGAAACACAAGCTGCGGTTTTGCGGAAGGAAGCACCACCCGCAGAAAAGCCGTAAGCGGCGTCGCACCGTCGATGTATGCCGCTTCTGAAAGATCCTTCGGAACGGTATCGAAATAACCTTTCATAAGCCACGAATTGAACGGGATGCTTCCCGCCGAATAAACGAGCACAAGCGCCCACAAAGTATTCAGCCCGTTTATTTTCCACAGAATGACGTACGTTGCAATCATCCCTATGAAGCTCGGGAACATCTGCAGTATGACCATGGAAGCCATGACGGTTTTACGCATAGGAAATTTGAAACGCGAAAAGATATAACCGGCAAAGCTGCAGAGAACGACCGTGAGAATCGTGTTCATGCACGCCACTTTAAGCGTGTTAAGGTACCACACCTTGTAGTTGGTTCCGTGGACATCCGTCGTCCCCTTCACAAGTTCGTCGGGCGGCGTAAGCAGACGCCTGTACTGGTATAAAGACGGATGCTTCGGAAAAGGAACGATCGACGTGGAAGCGAGCGAGTTCGATTTCGTAAACGATGCACCGACCGTAAATGCAATCGGATACAGTACAATCAGAAGCTGAATTATTAATATAATAGTCAATATCACGACTACCGGTGAATTGCTGCCGGTTCTGTTTGTTTTCATATTTCACTTTCCTTGAAAGATTTCGTGCGGATGAAGTTGTACAGCGCAAACGGTACAAGAACGAGGAACACCAGAATGGAAAGGACGGACGCGAGATTGTACATATTCGGCGTATACATGGTAAGTTTGTAAATCCAGGAAATAAGAATGTCCGTCGCGCCCGCCTGAGTGGCAATCGTCTCCTGTAAACTCGGACCGCCGGCAGTCAGGAAGAAAACGGCGCCGAAATTGTTGATGTTTCCCGCAAACTGCATAATGAGAATAGGTTTAAGCTGATACATGACGAGCGGAAACGTGATGCTTCTGAACTGCTGCCATTTGTTCGCACCGTCGATTGTCGCCGCCTCATACAGAGACTTTGAAACAGCAGTCATACTGCTCGTGATAAGAATCATACTGTAGGGAAAACCTATCCATATATTAACAAGAATGAGCGTGACTTTAGCCATCGTAGGATCGGAAAGCCACGGGATTCCCCTGGTAATCATGCCGAAATACATGAGCGTACGGTTGATAGGTCCGAACGTTCCGTTCAGCAGGTTCGCCCATACGAACAACGAAAGCATCGTCGGAATCGCGTACGGCAGAATGAAAACCGTACGGTACAGCTTCGGCAGCACGATGCGTTTATCCTGCAGAACAACGGCAAAGAAGAAACCGACAAAAAAACAGGAAAACGTTGAAAAGACCACCCATACGACGGTCCATACCGCTACGCGGACGAACGAGCCTGCCCACGCTCCGCCGTACGCCTGTACGAACATCGTCTTAAAATTCTCAAGACCGACCCAGTCGACAAGATTGTTCGGCGGAATATGGTCGGGAGAAGAATAATTCGTAAATGCCACAAGCGCGGAAAAAAGCAGCGGAACAACTGTAAAAAAAGCGACCATAATAATCGCCGGTGTAATGCCCGCTGCTGCAAATGAATTTTCGGCAAGATCGTTCCGTGTTTCTTTCAGGGTCGGAAATTTACCGTTCTTTATTATTTTTTCCGCGTCTCTCTTTGCATTGATGACGTTGGAAACATAAACGGCAATAAAAATCGCAAGGATGATAAGAATTATAAGGCCGTTTATCATCATAAAAATGGAATGATCGCGCATCTTGACCGGTAATTCCGGATGCGGATCGCCGAGTGTGACAAGACCTTTCAGGCCTTTAAAAATACTGCTGTGCGCAAGAATCAGTATGACTTCGAACGCCATAAGGGTAAAACCGCGCAGATATTGTTTCAGAAACAGAACCTGCCCAAGACCCATGAAGCAGACCGAAGCAACCGGTGCTCTTCTGATCTTATTCGGACTTACTTTATTACTCATTCCGTACTCCTGAGTTTTTAAAAATAGACGCCGGCCGGAACATGTCACGATATGACGTGTTCCGGTCACTCTTACATTTCAGTAATTAATTATTTTGCAGCGTCCATAGCGGCTGCCGCGCTGTTCAAATCTTTCTTTACATCATCGCCGTCCCAGATTCCCGAATATGCGGCGCCCATTGCAGACCAGTACGTTCCCATCTGCGGAATCGTCGGCATAGGAATTGCGGATTTTGTCTGGGCGAGGATTCCGTTGCTGAGCGCATCGTTCGTCGTGATGTCAGTGCGCGGCGGAATCTGCTTCGTAAGCGAAAAGCGTTTGAGCAGACCGTCGTGACTTGTGAGGAACACGGCGAAATCGGACGCTTCCGCAGGATGTTCCGTGTACGCGCTTACAAAGGCAAGGCGGACACCCGAGAACGACGTCGCAGGTTTATTCTGTCCCGGGAATTCGGGAAGCGTGGTAACGCCGAAATCGACTCCCGATTTTGTAAAATCGGCGATTTTCCACGGGCCGGTAATAATCATGGCCGCCTTTCCTTCCGTAAATGAAGAGTTGCAGAAATCACCGGTCATATCGGCCGACGGAACGTCGAGAATCTGTTTCCGGAGATTCTGGAAATACGTAAGACCTTTTACCGCCGCGTCGCTGTTGATATTGTGCTGCTTGCGGTCGCTTCCGTCAGGTCCGAAAAGCTGTGCGCCGAACGAACTCATGAACATATATCCGTAATACGCGTCGCCGACGGGCCAGACAAGCGAATATTTATTCTGCGATTTGTCGGTGTACGTTTTTGCAAACGCAATGACGTCTTCCCACGTCTTCGGAGGATTCTTAACAAGTTTTTTGTTGTAGAACAGGGCATACGTTTCAATGCCGAGCGGATACCCGTAAACCTGACCTTTGTACGTCGCAGCCGTCTTTGCGGCCTGAATGAACGAATTGAGATACGCCGCGTCGGTATTCGGCAGAACGTGTCCGCCGTTTACGAGAGCGCCGATGTGATCGTGGGGCGCCACGAATATGTCGGCACCTACGCCGGCAGGACCGTCGAGTTCTATTTTCGCGCGCGCGTCCGTCGACGCGACGGGCTCGTATACAATGTTGATATTCGGATGTGTTTTTTTATACTCTCCGGCGGCCCACAGGATGTATTCCTTCTCAGGCCCGTCCGACTCCCAGACTTTAAGCGTCACTTTTTTCGACTTCTTCCCCCATGCAAACACGCATGCCGCACTCATAACGAGCGCGGTAACCACACATACAGCTCTTTTCATAGTTTCCTCCATACTTATATCTACCGGAACACGTCCGGATTTTTACTCCGTTAAACAAAGGACAGCCGCGGTAAGCGCGTCGAGTGCAGCCGAAGTCTCCGGCAAATATACGCCGGACTTTCCCGTATGCAGCACCTCCGCCTTTTCCGCGAGATTCTCCGCATCGTCTGCGCGGAATTCGTCGTTAAAAACCGCAACGCTGTCCGTCTTTATCTTGTAAGATCCGTACCGTACCGGACGGACCGTCGTACATTTTCCATCCCTCTCCTTCAAAAAGAACCGACGGGTTCGGTTTTGTACAGGCTGCATAAGAATCCAGTACGGAGGAAGATTCCATAAGCCCCATAATATCAAAACGGAACCCGTCGACCTTGTAATTTTTGACCCGGTAACTCGTTGAATCTGCGACAAGCCGATTCATCATGACGCGTTTCGCGGCAGTACGGATCAGCGTCGCCGAAAGATGCACTCCACACTCCCGTTTTTTCGTTCTTCGTCATCGCTGCCGTATAATCGGGATTCGCTGCCGAATCAGTTCTGTACAAATTGAGCACGACGTCTGATGAAGTCGACGCCCACAGCTTAAAAACCGGACGGCCGTCTTTATATGCGCATCAGCTAAACTACCAAGCCGGATTCTATTATTATTCCGCTGAAACTTTTGCATAAACATCGCTGCTTTTATCGGTCTTGAAAGTAATTGTATAGCTGGAACCGGCGGTCCACCCCGTAATGGAATTGTTGTTATCCGCTCCCTTTGTAAGCTGTACGTAATCTCCGCCGACTGCAAGTGCTGCACCTGTATATTTTGTAGTCCATCCGGTCGTTGCAAGACCAAACGAATTATTAGTGTTGGAGGCATCATCGGCGACCGCGGTAAAAGTGTATGTATAAATATTATTATCATCAGTGCTTTCGGCAGATTTTGTCAAAGCGCCGGCGGACCAGCTGTTGAACATCCCCTGTACGTAGAACGTCCTGTCGTCGATCAGGCTCAGAGGTGTAGTAACTTCTTCCAGTTTTGCATAAACTTTTCCGGCCTCGCTGTACACGGTCAATTTGTAGCCGGCCCCTGTCGTAAGTTTTACGAGTTTTGCATTCTTATAGCCGCCGGTTCCGTTGTCATACGTAAGCTCGACAGCTGTCCCGTCCGCATCAATTTCCGTGGCAGTATCGGACGTTCCGCCGTAAGCTCCGCCGTTCCAGTTGCCGGATACAACAAGAGCCTTCCATTCAATTTCTTCAGCAGTCGACGTGAATGAAAGTGTGTACGTATGGGTGCTGTCATCCGTCGTTGTCCATGCTCCTGAGTTTGTCCAGCCGTTAAATCCGCCTGCAACTGCGCTCAGTGTCGGATTCGGAGCATCTCCGTAATCGTGCAGCACGCCGGAGCATCCCGCAAATGCGAGTACCGCGACGCCTGCAAGCAGTAATGAAAATATTTTTTTCATATCAATTCTCCTGATATAAGGAATTAAACTTCTTAAGAAGTTCCTGCATGAACGTCCTATTCGGACATCCATACAAATATGTCGCTACAAGATTCAGATCAGAAATCCCATCTTATTCCAAGACGAAGAGCTGCGTAGCCGTCATACCAGTCGACAGCATCCTTATCGCCGACTTCCGCACCTTTGTCCCAGCGTGCGCTTACGTTGGCATCCGTAAGGGCAAGGTTATCCTGACCGTCGCCGAAGTTCTTGTACGGATCCATGTTGAAGACAAACTGTGTGTACACGGTCGGTTTCTGAAGCTTGGAAAGTTTCTTTGAAACACCGATTGCAAATGCGAACGGATTGTTCGCATCTTCGTTGTAATCTTCAGCAGCGTCCGTACTCTTTACCGTCTTAATACCGATCGCTGCACTGGCTGTAATGTCGGACGGAAGTTTTATATCACCGACCAGCGTGTTGAACAAACGAATAGAATTGCTGTTATCAAGACCGTAATAAACATCAATTCCCTTAACAACGCTGTTTACGTCTTTGACGGTGAACGTTGCTCCGGCTCTCTTGAAAAGGAATGCGGAATCGGATGCCGCATATTTATTAGCGTCCGCGTCATCGACTCCGTCTTCCCAATCATAGGCGCTGTAATATACTTTTCCGTACGCGCTGATGCTCATGTTTTCCGAGAGCTTATACGAAGCTTTCGGGGTTGCAGTGAATTCCGCACCACCGTCGATGCCGAAGAGCGGCATCATATCTTTTCCGCAGCGTTTTTCGTACCAGCCGGTCCATGCGGAATCGGACGTGTATCCACTTACAAGGTCGCTGTCGCTGTTGAGTTTTTCAAGCGGCATTTCGGCTGTTGCGTCGAGACTGAGCGTAAGAGGTTCCACCGGCGTAATATATCCCGATAAACCGATGTTCTGGCTGTTGAGTTCGCCGAGCGTCTTTGAAAGATCAAACGTTCCGTCATCATGATTCTCGCGGAGGAAAAGCATTGAAGCCTGCGCGCCGCGCATGCGGTAATCGGCCGTTACGCCGAAAAATTTGTCGGGATCTTCATAGCCGGCTTTTGCTTCCGCAGCAATGTTCTGAATACCGTCGAACGTATTTGTCCTGTAGAATACGTCCGTCGAATAGCCGAAATAATCAGCCTGACTTGAAGCGCCGTTTGCGTTAATCTGTGCAGAACTCATCTGATGAGTTGAAACGAGCCCCTGTGCCGCAACCGACAGACCGCCGAACTTGTCTTTAGCGCCGATAATGAAATCATGCTCTACAGGTTTGTAGAAAATATACTCTCCGTCATACATCCCGTTCGTCTGGAAATCCACGGCAAGGTCTTCATATTTTACGCCGGCCCATCCCCAGTAGCCGTATTTTTTGCCTTTGCGGTCAGCTGATTTATTAGGCGCGAATCCGGCATCAAGAGTAATATCCTCACCGAAGATGTGCTGCAGCTTCGAACCGAGAGAGAACGAATTGAAACCGCCGACGTGCTGATAACCGGCGTCCCAGTTCCCGTCGACTGTCTTCCAGATAACGGCCTGCCTCACATCGGGTTTTGCATAGTTGAATCCCGTGTACCAGTTCACGTACGGAGAATCGATTCCGAATTTCAGGTGACCGAGATACGGATTTGTGCCCGGCCCCGCATCATCAGAGTCTGTATTGTCGGAAGCCTTGCCTAAATAAGATACAGGATTTGTGAAAAGCCCTGTGAATGCATTTTTAAGGCCTTCCTCAATCGAAACGGTATCATTTCCGAAATTATCTTTCTGAGCAAGATACAGAAGCTTTGTATTGCCCGCATAGCCGTTCTCAAGTTCGGTTTCCGCAAGAGCAATTTCTACATAGAACGGCATGTCGGGAAGAATATTTCCTGTCAGTTTGTTGTAGGATTTCAGGCCGAGTGTGGCATTGTCAAAATCCATACCTTTCTTCGCCGAATCGTATGCACCCTGTGTACGGAATTTCGCCTGCGTACCGGCAACGGTCCACGTCATGAACTTAATGTTCGCCTTTTTTGCAGGTGAGGCATCCGCGGTATCCGCAGCCGGTGCGGCAGCAGCCGCCAAAGCGTCGACGTCCACAAGTCCGTTTTTCCCGCCGAATCCGTCGTCAACAGTATCAGGAGCTTTAATATCCGCGGTCCAGTTGCCGTCCGAAATGAATTTGTACTTCATGACAGTTCCCGCCGGAACAGTCTTAACGAACGTCCAACCCTTGTCTGTTTTTGTCATCGGCAGTGCGCCGTTCTGCCAGTCTGTAAAGTCACCGGCGATGGTAACTTCTGATGCGCGGGGATTTCCGTAGAAGAATGTGACTTCCACCTGCCCGTCCGCAAGTTTTTTTACTGATACATCAGCAGAAGCAGCCGCTGTGAGTATCAGCAAAACAGCAATGAAAGCATAGAACTTTTTCATCCTTTCCTCCAATTATTTATTTAACCTTTCTGCCGTCAATTCAGCAGACTAAGTTTCAGTTATTATTATCAGATCCGCTTTTCAAATTTGTCAATAAAAAAAATTACTATTACGCACATAATTTTATAATATTAATACTTTTACGCAACTTTATAATACTTTTTTTATATTATTATAAATGGCTGATTTTGATTGAATCCTATCGGCCTGTCGTGCTTATATACAGCAATTTTTCCGTCATCGGGAAATAGATACTTTTATTATATTATTTATTACTAAAATACTATTAACCGTTACTGTAAAAATATACAAAGGAACCGCCTGACAGCTGCCCATCTGGCGGTTCCTTTATAAATTGTGTCAGTTATTAACTTTTAGAACGGCGCATGTGAGCCCGTCCAGCGTTACTGTTGAACCGTTCGCACTTACACCGGACGGAGTCGAAATGGCAGTCGTACCGGCCGTATCTGCATCGGCATATACCGAATACGTTCCTGAGATTCCCGTGTCGACCGCCGCGGAAGTCGTTGCACCGTTCATGACGACGATCCATGTGCAGTTGTTTGCAGTATCGTTGATTTTATACGCCATCTGCTGCCCGGATGCTGTCGTAATCTGAGAAATATTGCTTTCCACAGCACTTTCCGAGCCGAGCCGGAATGCATCGGTCGCCCTTCGCAACGCAATCAGTCCGGCCGTATAGTCATGCAATCCCTGATACGCCGCATCAAGCGTCCACACAATCTGATTTATGTTGTCCGACGAGTCGTAGCTGTTGCGGACATAATTGCCCAGACATTCTCCGGAACCGGCCGCACCCGTCGTCGCATTCAGCCGCGGCTTCGTACGCCCCCGTTCCTGTCCGCCGTGCAGGAATGCGATTCCCTGACTCGTCAGGGTAACGAAGTTGCCCATCTTTATGCGTTTGACGAGTTCCGTTTCGTTCGCCGCGTCCGTAAGCCCAACGTTATATGAAATCGTATCGTGAAGGGTAAGACCGTCGTGGCAGACGAGAAACTGTACGTTGTCGCCCGGATCGTCGGCCGTATATGTATCGGAGCGGGACTTCGACGGCAGGCCGATAAGATTGTTAAAAAATCGTGTCGAATTGATTGTTGAACTGCCGGTGATGAAACCGGTACCTGCGTCGGACATGCCGCCCGCTTTTGTTAAATCACGGATATTATCGTTGAAAACCGCGCAATCATCGGTACTCGTCATATACGTCTGGTCCATCGCGCCGGAAACACCGTACTGCCAGCCCTCACCTATGAAGAGCGTATCGGGATTAAGCGCGGACGCCTTTACATATGCAGCCTCCACGGCGTCCGCGTCAAGCAGTCCCATAATGTCGAAGCGGTAACCGTCGACTTTATATTCCTTCGTCCAGTATTCGACCGAATCTTCCATGAGTTTCGCCATCATCTTCTTTTCCGTCGCGGTGTCGTTTCCGCATCCTGACTGATTGGTGAGGCTTCCGTCCGACTCACGGAAATAATAATCGGGAACGATTTCATCGAGCAGGAACGTTTTTGCAAGATGATTGTATACAACGTCGAGGATGACGCCCATGCCTTTTTCGTGGCACGCGTTAATCAAATCCTTGAGTTCCGTAACACGTGCGTACGGATCGGAGGCGGCGGACGAGTACCACCCCTCCGGCGTGAAATAATTGTGCGGATCGTAGCCCCAGTTGTAGTTGTTGCCTGATGCCGTGCCGCTGCTTTCATACGAACGGTCCGACTCGTTCCCGTAGTACCAGTTCAGGACAGGGAGCAGCTCTATATGCGTCACACCGAGAGACTTCAGGTAATCGAGTTTGTCTATAAATCCCTCATACGTTCCGCGTTTCGTCGAATCAACGCCGGAATCATCCGAAATAGTAAAATCGCGGACGGACACTTCATAGATGACCGCGTCTTCACGCTGTGCGAGAGACACATAGCCGTTCGTCACGGAGCCCATCTTGCTCGAGTCAAAGAGGAATCCTCTTCCCGCGCTGCCGTCCGTATCGCTGTCGAATGCAGCCATCGTTTTTGCATACGGATCGAGCACGTAATGAGATACGCCGTTGTTCGTTACCGTAAAGTTATAATAATATTCCCTGTACGCGGAAAGGCCGCTCCATGACCACACGCCGTATTCGCCTCTGGTCATGTCGAACGTCTGAGCGGGATTCGCATCAGCGGCTTCCGCATATACGTTCAGCACGGCGGACGATGCGAGCGGAGCCCATAATTTTACGGTGTCGGTTCCGTTCCACCCGAGATCGGAAACGGAAGACGCATCGAACCATGTGTCTACAAGCGAGCCGTCCAGCGATGCCGTCCGTGTGTCGACATCGCCGTTAGTGTCGGTCATCTTTACAGTAAACGGCCCCTTTGCGGCATACGTATCTTTCAAACTTGCCGACGTAGTAATACTTGTATCTGAAACTGACGAAACAGCTGCTTCGTTTCCGTTTCTGTCGTAGACTTTGACATTATCCGTTGAAGGAGTAACGTCGTTGTACGCGATTGTAATCGTGTTTTCACCGGTTATTTCCGCCGACTGCAATCCCATCGCCTGTTTCGTCAATTCCCTGTTTATATAAACAACGTTGCTTCCGGCGTTGAAAAACACTTCGTTATATTTCTGCGGAAACAGGAACGAAATGTCGGCGGAACCTGTCAGTTTTGTGCCGCTTGAATTAATAACGATCATGCTGACCTTCTGAGGATTATCCGCAAGCTCTAAATCAGTACAGACAAAATCACCGTTTTTGTGATCAAGCGCAAAACCGTCCGGCCACGAACGGCCCGCATCCGCGCAGCTGGTTGCAACGTCATCCCATACCCAGACTCTTAAATTAGCTGCAGAGCTTTTGTAATTGATTCGGAAATATCCGTCGGCAATCGTTTCCGAAGCATCGGGAAGCGTCGTGCCTTCCCCGTCACCACTGCCGGAAGTGTTCGCACACCCGGCGAGCATCCCCGCACAGAGCAGCAGGAACATAAAAAGTGATAATACTTTTCTCATATTTTACTCCTTATTTATTACTTATATCGCATTTATTGACATGCAATAAGTAAATTTTATTTTATTTATTGCCTCATTCTACATCGTTCCTGCGAATTTGCAAGAAAAATATTTTATTCTGCAAAAGAACAGAAAATCCTCCGGTAACATCGAACTGACCGTATGCAACGTCAATACCGGAAGGAAGTACACCTTACACACTGCTTCTACAGGAAATTTTTCACGCACAGAGGACTGCCCGCCGGTACATACAAAATGGGTATACGCGCGGTGGAGCGATGCCGTCATTTATCAAAAATAATTTCACGATCTCAACATGGAAAAAGGAAACCAGACTGGTTTCACGATGAAATTAGACTGGTTTCACGATGAAAACAGACTAGTTTCATGATGAAATCAATCCTGCTGCAGAAAATTTATAGTACATTCACAAAGTATAATCATGGCTTTCGCAGGAATTAATCATGTACTTCCGGAAGAATTGTTCAAAGCTTCAAGCGTTGTGAAGTTTATCTTTATACAGAAAATTCCGGAAAGCTGCCGGCGAAGCGCGCAAAATCATCAGTCCCGCATTCTGAAGAAGAGCAACTGCCTGTTCTTTGACTACGGTCATAACCTCGTTCCTGTAAAAATTGATACATTTCATTTAATAATACTATAGGGCACCTCTAAAAACTGAAATTTTTAGAGGTTTCCTATAGTTTATTGACATCGACAAACTTATACTTGTATCAAAAAATGCTCAGACCAAAAAGCCGGAAACTACTGCTGAACAGCCGTATACTGTAGACAGAAAAGGCACACAGGAACCGGTACAATAGACATATGAAAACTTTATAGCAGACGAACAGGCTCGTGACGCCGGGTTCCGTCACCGCATAAACCTTATGGACCGTGCACAGGAGCTGTCAGATGCGCGCAACATGAAAAAGGACGGGTTTCCCGAAGACGAAATTACAGAGCTGTAACGCGCTAATACGCAGTTACTTCCACATGACGAATCCGTCAGGCTGCACAACTCCGTCTTTGTACGCATTGCTCAGCAGAACAGTGCGGTCCGCACAATCTGCACGGCACGGCGCGGTTCCGAAATTAAAAAGCACGTCCAGCATTTCGGTTCCGTCGTCGGAGGTTTTGCGGATATGGACGACGCGCGCCGTTTCTTCCGATTCTTTTCCGTCGTACACGAACTGCACGCTGAAGCCCCGCAGGGCGCTCTGTGTTCTGCGAAGCGCTATGAGCGTCTTCATAAACGACAGTTCGCCGTCGTATTTTCCTTCTTCAATTTCCTTCCACGGCATGCATCGTCTGCAGTCGGGATCGTGGCCGCCTTCCAGCAGTACTTCCGTTCCGTAGTAAATACACGCGGAACCTGGCATGGCGAACAGAAACACGAGCTGCTGCACCGCTTTTCCGCGGCTGCCGCTCTTCGTTACAAGCCGGATCGTATCGTGGCTGTCCATCTGATTGAACAGCACTTCCTCAGTCTGACGGAAATACATTGTCAGACAACGGTTAATATTCTGCTCGAACTGCTTTACCGTCATAGTACCGGTAAGCGTAAAGTTGGAAATGGTATTCAGCAGCGGATAGTTCATGACCGCGTCGAATTCATTTCCCCGCAGCCACGGCAGCGAGTTGTGCCATATCTCGCCGATAATATAAAAGTCGCTTTTGAGCGCCCTCATGCGTTTCTGAAGTTCCTGACAGAACAGGTGGGACACCTCGTTTGCAACGTCGAGACGAAGCGCGTCTATATCGTATTCCTTCACCCATGTCTCGCAGACTTTAAGCAGATATCCGCGCACTTCGGGATTATTCGTATTGAGTTTCGGCATGGAGTCGGCGAACGCAAACGCGAAATACTTCCCTTTTTTGGAATTGTCGCCCGGTTTCGCCGGAAAATCAAAATCGTTTATCATGTACCAGCCGGCATATTTTGATTTTTCCCTGTTTTTGAGCACGTCCTGCCATGCGGAGAAATCCCAGCCCGAATGATTGAAGACGCCGTCGAGCATTACTCTGATATGACGTTTGTGCGCTTCCGCTACGAGGTGTTTCATATCCTGTTTCGTGCCGAACGACGGGTCTATTTCAAGATAATCGGTCGTGTCGTATTTGTGCTGCGTACGCGAAAGATTCACCGGATTCAGATAGATGCCTGTAATGCCGAGGCCGGTCAGATAGTCGAGTCTGTCCGTTATCCCCTGCAGATTCCCGCCGTACTCTTCGTCGTTCGTTACGGCCTGCTCCGGGCCGGCCCATGCCTTGAGCAGCCGCTCCGTAAGCGCTTCCCTGCAGCCGCCCGCGCCTCTGCTGAAACGGGACGGAAAAATCTGATACCACACCGTCGCCTTAGGCCAGTCGGGAGGCATACATATATCGGCCGGATTCATCCACGGGAACGTAAAACAGGAAAGATTGAACGGCAGCGCCTTAAATTCCGCTTCCGTGTAGAAACCGTCCTCGCAGCAGTAAAACACTCCGTCGCCGGCGTGCAGTTCAAAATAGTACCGGCAGCGTTTGAACTCGGGCTTTACAACGATTGTCCACCACAGAAATTTCTGCAGTTCCTTCACTTCGGTGATTTCAGTACGGATACCTTTCCATTCCCAGTTTCCACCGAGAATGCCGCCCGCAAACGGATCGCCCCAGACAAGAAACAGCTTTTTTATATCGCTGCCGGTGCGGATGTTTATTTCAAGTTCATCTTTATTAATCGGGTAACAGTAATTGTCGAACGCACGGTGTTCAATCGCATCAAAATTCATAGTAGCATCCTTATCTGATTAAGGATATTACTATTATTTTATAAATTATGCAATTAAAACGTTGTTATCGGGGAACAATCATACTAAAATCATACTTTCAGACATTTTTATTTACAATTCTGCTTTCATACTTTCCCGTTCTGATTTCGATAAAACGCGTAAAAAGCGACACTTTATTGTCCGCATTAAGACTGTCCCATATCAGGCCGGTAAAACCGTCGATAGGTCCCTTAATGCCGACAAGTTTCGGTTCGCCTTCAAAGCTCGGCAGCGGATTTCCGTTGCCCGTGTAGGTGTGGATAAAGCGCCCTGCTCCGTTCTGCGGATTCTCATACGCAAACGTAAACCGGTTGCAGCTTTCCGGATTCCCGTCCCCGCACTTGACGATTGAAAGCGCAAAGTTGTATTTTCCGCCCTCAATATGCATAACGCCGGAAATGCGGGGAGTGAAGTTCGGCGAATCGGGCTCGAATTCGCGGCTGCGAAGCGACTGCTCGAACGTCATCTGGTGGTCCATGCCGTCGTAAATCGTGTCGGTCTGATCGCCGTTCGTAACGATTGTCTTTGTGCCGAGCACCCGCACGGGCGCATAGATAATGAGGCTCGGATCCTTCATTTTAGACGGATCGAACGCCTGCGTTCTGATTCCTTCACCGTCAGTCACGAAAATACGGTTCCGGCTGTTTTCACTGCGCCCCATGATAAAATAAGCCGTTACCGCATACCGGCCGTCTTCCGACCGCCCGATGACAATCCCCCGTCCGGGATAATCATTTCCCCTGAGTTCTTCCGCCAATACTGCTGCTTTCATACCGTACCGCTCCTGCTTTTTATTATGTACGAAATCAATCCGTTCCGCAACATATGTATTTTCAGCCATACTGTATATTTTCAATATTTATTGACTAACTTAATAAACACTGTATAATGTTAATATAAATGAAAATCGATGAATACACGGAGCTTTTGACTCAGCGGTTCGGAAAATACTTCGATGTGCTGAGCGGCGGTATGTGGAGCGGGAAAAAATACGATCTGGCTGCAAAATACGCCGCACGCGAAACGCAGACGGTGCTTTTTAAAGAAAACGTGATGGATTTTTACGATTCGAAGGAAATCTGTCTCGTTTCATTCAACGCCACTCCGTCGTTTGTCAGTACGGAATTAGCCGGACTACCGGCGTTGGCGCTCGAATATGCGGAACCGTCGCGCCACCATAAGTCCACCGTCGTCACGCGCGTTTTCGCCGCCGAATCACCTGAAAAAGAAGCCGTTACGCTCGTAAAACGTTTCCGCTTCAACAAATCGTTCCGGTTTTACTTCTGGGGATATGTCGAATGCAAGACAATTCTCGTAGACCTCGCATCCGGAAAAGTATACACAAATCCTGCCGGTCGTCGGGAAAAGAAAATTTTTGTGCCTGCATGCAGCGGTCATAAATCTTAATAAAAGCATACATTATAAAAGGGGGATGGAATGAACTCGTTAGTCATTCTCATTTCGGCAATCGTATTTTTTCTGATTGCCTACATCTGCTACGGCGGCTTTCTTGCAAAAAAATGGGGCCTTGCAGGCGTAAAGGAAACGCCTGCACACCGTCTGCAGGACAACATGGATTACGTGCCCACGGACGCACGCGTTCTATTCGGCCATCACTTCTCGTCAATCGCGGGCGCGGGTCCCATTACGGGTCCGATTCTTGCGGCGGTGTTCGGCTGGGTTCCGGTGTACCTGTGGATAGTCGCCGGATCGATTTTTTTCGGCGGCGTCCACGATTTCGGTTCACTCGCCGCGTCGATCAACAACGACGGTAAATCCATCGGTGAAATCATCAGGACAAATGTGTCGAAACGCGCCCAGACGATATTCAACTGGTACGCGTGGGTAACGATTACGCTCGTCGTCGCCGCATTTACGGACATCTGCGCAAAAACGTTCGCATACGACCCCGCGTTCGGAAACCTCACCGGTGCGCAGGCCGGTACAGCCTCGATTATCTTCATCGGGCTTGCGTTTCTCTTCGGATTCGCACGCAATAAACTTCACGCTCCGCTCGGCGTAAGTACCATTCTCGGCGTCGTCCTCGTTGCCGGTGCAATCATCCTCGGATACTTCTGCCCCGTCCTCAAGTTCGGTGTGAACGGCTGGCGCGTTGTTCTCATCATCTACATCTTTGCGGCGTCGGTTCTTCCCGTCTGGCTTCTTCTCCAGCCGCGCGACTACCTCTGCTCCTTCCTGCTTTACGCAATGATGGCCGGAGCCGTCATAGGCGTATTCGTAAAACATCCGGCCGTAAACATGGACGCCTTCACCACCTTCACGGTCGGCGGCAGTTCCCTGTTCCCGGTGCTTTTCGTAACGGTCGCATGCGGCGCCATCTCAGGATTCCATTCGCTCATCGCGTCGGGTACGACGTCGAAACAGCTCGGTAAGGCAAAACCCGATGCGCAGGTAATCGGATACGGGGCAATGCTCGTCGAAGGTCTTCTTGCAATCGTCGCGCTCATCGTCGTCTGTTACCTGAGCAAAGACGGCATCACGGCAATCGCCGACGGAAACAAACTCGGCACTCCGGCCGTCGTATTCGCAAACGGTGTCGCAGAATTTATGAACACGTTCGGAATCAATCTGCAGGTCGGAAAAGTATTCGTTACGCTCGCATATTCCGCGTTCGCCCTTACTTCGCTCGACACGGCAACGCGCATCGGGCGTTACCTTCTTCAGGAACTCGCAGGAGAGGCAAAAAAGCCGAATGTCGTAACGAAGGCTGCATCCAACATGTATATTGCGACAATTCTCACCGTCGCAGTTTCCGTTATTTTCCTCGTAGCAGGGTATGCGAAAGTATGGCCTATTTTCGGCTCTGCGAACCAGCTGCTTGCAGCTCTCGCGCTTCTCGCCGTCACGGCATGGGTTCTCAACAAGGGAAAACATTCGTTCGAAACTATCATCCCTATGATTTTCATGTTCGCAGTCACGTTCACGGCGCTTGTTCTCATGATCATAAAGAACTTCCAGCCGGGCGGATTCATACCTCTTTCCGTGATTGCAATCGTGCTCTTCGTACTTGCAATTCTGCAGCTTATCGAAGCAGTCAGAGTGTTTACCCGCAGACAGGCGTAATTAAAAACGACAGGTTAAAAAATGAACGCCCTGCTCCGTTATGAAGCAGGGCGTTTTACTTTTTAAGAAATTTTATGCAGCAGCCTGATAATCCGTAACAGCTATATCAGTGACATGTGCCCGAAGCGAATTGACGATCTGTTCGAGTTTTTTTGCTGTTTCATCGGAATACGAAGTCTCTCCGCACTGCGAACAAATAAAAGCGGGAACGTTCTTTACAATAACTATACAGGTTCCCAAATCTGCCATAAAAGTAGCTGTTCCCTGTTCAAGCGGACCTTTACACATAAAACAAGTCATTCGCAATCCTCCTTCCCGTTTATTCTGCGTTTACGAAAATCCTTTTCCCAGCGGTCAACCACGGGATAATATGCAGTTATCATCCATAACAAGGTTCCGTCACTACCGCATACTACATGAAGTTTCCTGTCGGCTGTTGCCGCCCCCAGAATAAGACAACTGGGATTCGGGTAATCATCAGGATACTGTTCAATTATCTCGCCATGCATAACCGCATTTTCAACATCCGCCAACATAATTCCCCGCTGCAACAATCGTGTAAGAATATGATTTGTCCAGCGGATCTTATGTTCTGCACAAAGTACCTGCAAATCAGATAACTGTAATAAACGGTTCATGTATACTATTGTATACCATCACAAACCAAAACGCAAACGCCTTGTGCAATTTCCAAACTATTTTTCCGAAGGTTTCTTTCTTCCGTCGGCGGCCGCTTTTGCCATACGCTCGCGGGCTGCCTCAAGGTTGTTTACCATCATAATCGGCTGGGATGTCGCGTCGAGAACGTCGCGCCACATTGCGCCTTCCGGGTCGACGACGTTGCGGTGCATCGTTACGGCGCTGATCGGAATGTGCACGAACTTGTCGTGAACAAGGCCGACGACCATCTTCGTTTTTCCCGCCATAGCTGCGTGCACGGCGTTGTTGCCGAGGCGCTCGCAGTAAATGGAATCGTTCGCCGTCGTAACCGACGCGCGGATCTGATAGCCCGGGTCAATGTACTTGAGGTTATTGTGGAAGTGCTTGTCCTTAAAATACTTCGTAATCTGATCGCGGAGATAGACACCGATGTCGGCAAGCTTGATGTTTCCGGACGCATCAGTCTGATTTGTCTTTGTAAGAAGCTCCTGGCCCGCACCTTCGGCGACAATGATGACCGCATGATGCCGATCGACAAGATGCTGTTCAAGATTTGCAAGCAGGCCGTTCGGTCCGTCCAGATCGAACGGTACTTCGGGAATAAGGCAGAAGTTCGCCTCGTGGCATGCAAGCGCCGTTGCAGCCGCAATAAAGCCCGACTCGCGTCCCATGAGCTTTACAAGGCCGATGCCGTTAATCTGCGAATGAGCCTCCATATTTATTGCCGTGACGGCTTCCTTTGCGCGTTCAACTGCGGTTTCAAAACCGAACGACCGGTCGATGAACAGCAAATCGTTGTCGACTGTTTTGGGAATGCCGATGACGGCGACCTTAAGTCCGCGTCTGTCTACTTCGTTCGCAATGTCGAGCGCACCGCGCTGCGTGCCGTCGCCGCCGATAATGAACAGCATGTTTATATCCATCTTCTCAACGCAGTCGACAATGTCGTTTACCCGTTCGCCGCCGCCGCGGCTTGTTCCGAGGAAGGAACCGCCTATCTTGTGAATTTCGTCGACGTTGTCGGGATTCAGCTGGATTGTTTCAAAACCTTCATCGGGAAAAAATCCTTTGAATCCGTACTGGAAACCGAGAATACGGTTTACGCCGTAACGGTTATACAGACAGCGGACGATTGCGCGGATGACGTCGTTAAGTCCGGGGCACAGACCGCCGCACGTGCAGATGCCTGCTTTTACGTGTTTCGGGTCAAAATAAATAAACTCACGCGGGCCTGCTTTCTGCATAAGGTTGGACGACGTCTGGTCATCCTGATCTTTACCGTTGAACACGTTCACACGGTAACGCACATATGAATCGTCTTTTACATAATTTGCGCGGTAATCGCCTACTACCGTAGAAAGCTGAATAGGAGACTGAACTTTGCACGGTCCCAGTGTTTCGATGGTAAAATCGTATTTATCTGCTGCCATAAGTACTCCATAAAACCATATCTACTATAATCCAAAGTAACAAAATACTCTGTCTGTTTTATATATAGGTAGAATATCCGTAAAAACTGATTTATTCAATAGTTTTTATGTCCTATCCGAATGAACTTTTTATTTTCATAGTTTTTTTTCAGGGAAAAGTGTGTATATTGTTAATAGAAATTTATTTTTTTCAGGAGTTAACATGTCTAAAGGTGGTAAAAAAGCGATTATAATTATCGTGATTATTGCAGCTGTTGTGCTCCTGCTCGCCCAGTGCGGAGCAGGTACTTACAATAAAATGGTCACAATGGACGAGGACGTAACAAGCCAGTGGGCGGAGGTACAGAACCAGTACCAGCGCCGCTACGATCTGATTCCGAACCTTGTCGCAACGGTCAAAGGGTACGCGTCTCATGAAAGCGACGTATATACGCAGGTTGCGGAAGCGCGCTCGAAAGCGGGCGGAGTCGTCAACGTAGACGAAAAAATTCTCAACGATCCGGAAGCTTTCGCCAGATACCAGCAGGTGCAGGACCAGCTCGGCAGCAGTCTCCAGCGTCTGCTCATGGTGACGGAAAACTATCCGGAACTTAAGGCCGATCAGAATTTCCTCGCGCTTCAGGATCAGCTTGAAGGAACGGAAAACCGAATCACAGTCGCGCGGAACCGCTTCAACGATTCCGCAAAAACGTACAATTCGTATATCCGCACGTTCCCGAACAACTTTATTGCAAATATGTCGAACTTTGAGAAAAAACAGTACTTCACGGCGGCGGCAGAAGCGCAGTCGGCTCCAAAAGTGCAGTTTTAAGGAAACAACAGGATGAAGACAAAGACGATGCTGAAAAAGCTGAAGCTTTCGCAGAATGATTTCGAAGAGATTTCCGAAGCGGTCAGGAAAGTTGAATCAAAAACGACGGGTGAAATAGAAGCAGCGATTACGGCCGAAAGCGCACATTATGCATTCTGGGAACTGCTTGCTTCCGTATGTATTTCGGTACTTGTTTTTGCGGTGCTGCTGCCGTTTGCCGGGAAAATCAGCAGTGTATATGAACGCATCACTTGGACGCAGCGCATATGGGCGCTTCCCGCTTTATACGGTTTCGTCTGCTTTGTGTCGGTTTCCGCATCGTTTTATCTCTTTAATATTCCGGCTCTCGACCGCATTGTTATTCCGCGGATTGTCCGCACTGCCAGCGTTACGCGCCGGGCAATGCGGCACTTTACGGAAAGCGGTATTTACGAAACGGCAGAGCATTCGGGTATACTGATATTCGTTTCATACCTGGAACGGCAGGTGCGAATCGTTGCAGACCGCGGTATTTCAGCAAAAATTTCACCGGATTTATGGAAAATTATATCCGACGAACTCGCGGCGGACATCAAGTCAGGCAGCGCAAAAACCGGATTTATTAATGCAATAGAAAAGTGCGGAGACCTGCTTGCGCAGAATTTTCCCGCGCATGAGGAAAATCCCGATGAACTTCCCGACGGTCTCACCGTACTGGAGGATGCAGAATGGTATTAATCAGTAAAATAAACAAACCGGCCGCAGCGTTCATCGCATCGGTTATTCTTGCTGTTTTTCCCGCGTTTTCGCTCGACATCCCCGCGCTTACGGACCGGGTTATGGACGAAGCCGGTATTCTCTCAGGCAGCGAAAAATCCGAATTGACTGATTACCTTGAATCACTCGACAATACGACGGGTGTTCAGATTGCCGTCCTCACGATTCCGTCGCTCGAAAACGAAGACCTCGAAGGATACAGCGTACGGGTTGCGCAGGCATGGCGGCTCGGCGAAAAAGATAAGGACAACGGAGCTCTTCTTCTCGTAGCGATGAACGAGCACAAAGTACGCATAGAAGTCGGCTACGGTCTGGAGGACAGACTTACCGACGCAAAGTGCGGGCTCATCATACGCAATGTGATTACACCGGAATTCCGTTCAGGCGATTACGGAGAGGGAATCATCAAGGGTGTAAAGAACATGGGAGGCATCGCATCTGACAACGCGGAGCTTGTCGCAAAAAGCGTCGCAACCGGCGGCAACGAACAAAATGATAATGATACACTTGCGGCCCTTTTCTTCGGGTTAATTTTCCTTTTTGTATGGCTTATGGTTATTCCGGGCATGACGGGCCGCAGGCACTGGTGGCTTCCGTGGCTCCTGTTTCCGCTGTTCCGCGGCGGTACCCGCCCACGTCACGATCACCATAACAACTTCACCGGATTCGGCGGCGGCGGGTTCGGAGGAGGAAGTGGCGGCGGATTTTCGGGCGGCGGCGGCAGCTTCGGCGGCGGCGGTGCATCGGGGAGCTGGTAACGCCAGACGATTTTACATCCCTGTAAAATCGTCTTTCTCGCCATTTCTGCGAAATGGCGTGTACAGGGCCGCACCTCC